>Ga0316207_10003993_pt1 | contig 13206 bp, 15 predicted proteins | sample 6weekpyrite_MG_FD_204943 | JGI IMG/M metagenome (GOLD analysis project Ga0316207, IMG submission 204943) | Microbial mat bacterial communities from mineral coupon in-situ incubated in ocean water Damariscotta River, Maine, United States -... | ecosystem: Environmental > Aquatic > Marine >... | reverse complement strand
CATCAGAAACTTCAAAAAAGCTCCAGCGAAAACCACTAATTAAATATACGACCGGATTAAACAGACTAATGGTTTGCCAGGCTTCAGGCAACATTTCAATAGTATAAAAACTACCTCCAAGGAAAACTAGAGGAGTGATAACCAACATAGGGATTAATTGTAACTTTTCAAAATTATCAGCCCATAGACCAATAATAAAACCAAACAGGCTGAATGATACACAGGTAAGCAATAAAAAAGAGAGCATCCAGACAGGATGTCTAATTTCCAGTGGCACAAAAAATCCAGCGGTGGCCAGTATAATCAAACCTATTAAAAATGATTTGGTCGCTGCTGCACCGACATAACCGATTAAAATTTCGAAAGCTGAAATAGGAGCCGACATCACTTCATAAATTGTACCGGTAAATTTTGGAAAGAAAATAGCAAACGATGCATTCGCAATACTCTGGGTTAATAAAGCGAGCATCATCAAACCCGGGACAATAAACAATCCATACGGCACTCCATCGACAGTCTGGATACGGGAACCAATAGCCGAGCCAAAAACCACAAAATATAACGCTGTGGATATTACCGGTGAAGCAAAGCTTTGTAACATGGTTTCAAATGCACGTAGCATTTCATATTTATAAATAACTCGAATCGCGTGTAAATTCACTATTTTTTATCCAGTATGTTGATAAAAATATCCTCCAGTGAAGACTCAGAGGTATTAATATCTTTTAAAGCGAGCCCAACGTCACTAAATGATTTTAACAGTTCGGATATCCCATTTTTCGATTTATTTGTATCATACGTATAAGTAACAAAGCATCCATCTGCCGATAACTCCAGATCCCAGCTCGCAAGTGAACCCGGCAATGACTCAACTGATGTTTCCAGCTCAACAAACATTTGTCGTTTGCCTAATTTATTCATCAAACTGAGTTTATCATCCACTAATAATAGTTCACCATTATTAATAACACCGACACGGTCGGCTATCTCTTCAGCCTCTTCAATATAATGAGTGGTGAGAATTATTGTTACGCCAGATTGCTTTAACTCACGGACTACCTGCCACATTTCTTTTCGTAAATTAACATCTACTCCGGCAGTTGGCTCATCAAGAAATAATATTAATGGTTCGTGAGACAAAGCCTTGCCAATAAGTACCCGACGTTTCATACCCCCTGACAAGGTCATTAATGCATTATCTTTTTTATCCCATAACGATAAATTTTTAAGAACTTTTTCAATATAGGCCGGGGCTTTTCTTTTGCCATACAGACCACGGCTAAAACTCAGGGTATTCCATACCGTATCAAATGCACCCAGAGTTAATTCCTGTGGTACCAGACCAATTAAGGAACGTGTTTTTCTGTAATCATTAATGATGTCATAACCTGCAACTTCGATTGACCCCTCACTGGGATTGACCAGGCCACATATTGTCGAGATCAACGTGGTTTTTCCGGCACCATTAGGGCCGAGTAACGCCAGTATTTCACCTTCGACTATCTCCAGGTTAATATCCTTAAGTGCCTGATGTCCATCATTATACGTTTTACTCAGGTTTGAAATCTTAATAATTGGTTTCATAATCAAATAATATATCTTGCCGTTACCGACAGGTTAATATGCAGAATCATTTAAAAGTTAAATGTGTTTCTATTGGTTATCTGTTTTAATGGGTAACACGATCACCCCATATTTCTTTTAAGCGACGATCTCGTCCACAGGAAAGACGGTAAAAACGATAACGTATTGGATTGTTCTTGTAATAATCCTGATGGTACGCTTCGTCTCCCTTAATGGGGAAAAATTTTGTTGTATTTAATATCGGTGTTACAACTGTCTCATCAAAAAATTCTTTTACGACTTTATCTTTTAGTTGTTCTGCTATTTTCCGTTCTTCTTGATTCGCCACAAAAATTGCACTTAAATAGCTATGGCCTTTATCGCAGAACTGTCCCTTGTCATCGAATGGATCAATATTGACCCAGTAGTGCTCAAGAATTTCCTTATAACTGATAATTTCTAGATCATAGGTAATTTCAACGGCTTCATAATGGCCATCATGTCCACCACGGTAAGTTGGATTCTTATGCGTACCGCCAGTAAAACCAGAAATAACATTGGTTACCCCTTTCAGCTTTTCAAAATCGGATTCCATACACCAGAAACAGCCACCTGCGAGGATAGTTTTAGCTGCATAAACCGGGAACAAATGCATCAGTATGAGTACAAATAAAACCTGTCTAAATTTAAACATACTATTATTATACTCTCATTATTAAGTCATTTATTCTTTAACTACTGACAGCACAGCACCATGAACTTCGGTTACTTTAACTACACTGCCTGCATCGCAATTTTCACCATGGATTTTCCAGGTAGTGTCATCAACCCGAATACGACCGAATTGATTCACAATAGGTTCATCTAATGTAAAGGTACGCCCAACATATTGCATACCGCGCCGATTAAGTTGTGGCTGATCGGTTTCTGCCGTGTGCTTTGCGGCATATTTTCGCCAGGCAAATAAACTGGCAACACTGAGTATGGCAAAAATAAATAACTGGTATTCCCAGCCAATATCGGTAAACAGACTCAGCAATAAGCCCAAAATAGCTGCTGCAATGGCAATCCACATAAAGACCGCACCCGGAGCAAATACTTCCATCACAAATAAAATAACCGCCAGAATAAACCAGTGCCAGTTCGTTAAATTTTCTAAAAATTCGGTCATGCTCTACACCTGTGTTTTAGTCGCCTTGGTTAATTCCGCGATACCTCCGATGGCACCAATAATACTACCTGCTTCTAAAGGCATTAATACCAGCTTTTCATTCGGTGCAGAAGCAATTTCTTTTAACGCTTCAACATAATTATTAGCAACAAAATAATTAATTGCATTAAGATCGCCTTTTTCAATCGCCTGCGATACGACATGAGTAGCGCGCGCCTCGGCTTCGGCTTCACGCTCACGCGCTTCGGCATCACGAAATGCGGCTTCTTTACGACCTTCGGCCTGCAAGATAGCTCCTTGCTTCTCGCCTTCCGCTTTTAAAATTTCAGACTGACGTTCACCTTCCGCCTCCAGAATAAGCGCACGTTTTTCACGTTCGGCTTTCATTTGTCGTGCCATCGCATCAACCAGATCGCGTGGCGGACTGATGTCTTTAATTTCTATTCGGGTAACCTTCACACCCCAGGGTGTAGTCGCATCATCGACTACATTTAACAGCTCGGCATTAATTTTATCGCGCTTAGATAGTAATTCATCCAGATCCATTGAACCCATAACGGTACGCACATTAGTCATTGTTAGATTTAAAATTGCTAACTCTAACTGGTTCACCTCATAGGCAGCTTTAGCTGCATCGAGTACCTGATAAAAAACTACACCATCAACTTTTACCATCGCATTATCTTTGGTGATGACTTCCTGTGAAGGAACATCCATTACCCGTTCCATCATGTTGAGCCTGGATCCAATTCGATCAAACACCGGTGTTATCCAGTTTAGTCCTGGACCTAACGTTCGCGTATACCGACCAAATCGTTCAACCGTGTACTCCATCCCTTGCGGTACCGACTGAACTCCCATAAACAACAGCACAAAAGAAAATACCAGTGCAAATAATACAAATGCACCAAAACCTAATTCAAACATAGTGACTCCCTCTTTGTTATTAATTGAGTATAACGCTTTTAAATAACCTGACGATGAATTAAATACTTATTCTGATTTATTTTATGACTATACCAACTGGGATCGACTGGACGATAAGTGTAAATAGAATTTCTATATCTGCAGACAGTTTATCGTGATCGAAGTTCGCCTTGGATTTGATAAGCAAACCCAATAAATGGGTGTTTAACATCGCAGCTAGTTTAGTGGTATCGAGTTGGGTATTACTCTCACCCTTATTTAATGCGCTGTCTAAACTCCTGGCAAAAAGACGTTCTATTTTATCCCAGAAAGCGCGGATCTTCTGCGCAATCATCGGATCATGCGGCCCCAGCTCTGCAGCTGAATTTCCTACCAGACAGCCGCTCATTTTATTACTTCTAACCAGCAGGCTAATTAATGCCTTTAAATCATCCAGTGTGACGTCCTCGGTCTCTAAGAAATCCTCCATCAACCGATAACTTGATTGCATATACTCGTCGATTGCGGCATTAAACAATTCTTTTTTATTGCCAAAAGTCTTATACATACTGGCACGGTTCACTTGCATTGCATCCACCAGCTCCTGCATCGAGGTGGCTTCATACCCCTTCGCCCAGAAAACATCCAGTGCACTTTTTAAGGCTAATTCCTGATTAAATTGTTTATCTCGTCCTGCCATTTTTTCATTATGCCACGTTCAATAACTCGTTAGCTACTCCCATAATTAAATATTTTATTTAAAAAACAATATGTTACATTTATTTTCTATTATTCTTCTTTTTCAGTTGACATTTCAGTCTTAAATTGGAATGATCATTCCATTATAGAACGATCGTTCTATAACAGTATAGACCACTTCGACTGATTGGTCTTAATTAGCCTAAACGAAATAAGGAGATACACATGAGTCACTACCAAACACAAAACTATGGAAAACTAAACGAGTTCGACAAATACATATTCGCCCCCGAAGGCACGCCAATTAGTATCCCCGGTAAACTGTTTATCGGCGAACAGTTAGGGCTGACCTCAATGGAAATTTCTATTAACAAGGATGTCCCCGGTACGGCTATGCCATTTTTTCATCGTCACAATGACAACGAGGAAACCTATATTTTTATTGGCGGCAAAGGCGAAATGGTAATTGACGGTGAACGCTTCGATGTCGAAGAAGGCTCAATTGTTAGCGTACAACCTGAAGCCGACCGCAGCTGGCGTAATACCGGAGATAAAGACCTGTATTACATCGTAGTACAGGCCTCGAAAAAATCATTAAAAGCCAGTGGTCTAAACGATGGAGAAATCACCGAAACACCGGTGCCCTGGGGCTAGCACTCAAGAATAAAGTCTGAGCCAGTCGGTGACAAAGATTTTGATTAATCACTGGCCCAGACTTTTAAATTGGACAATTAATTTCAACTATCTATTAAAAGATGCCCCATAAAAGCAAAGACACCTATCATTACCCCTGTAAATAACTGCGCATGAACCAGGTAGGAAAATTTTTTTAATTCTTTGGGTGAGTAACGCCAGCTGATAAAAATGCCAAATAACCCTTGCCAAATAACCAGCGCAAGAACCGCAGGGAAAAAAAGAATATGCATAGGGATACCCATTAATGCAATATGTAAAAGTATAATTGCAACGGCACCAATGCCAAAGTAGATATGTGTTCGGTCTAAGTAAGATATCAATTTATCAAATAAACGAGTATCGATAGACGGTTTGTACTCCGGTAGAATTCTTTTTGAAATAGCGCCTTTACCAAGAAACAATTTAATAAAAGTACGTGAATAAATAAAAACAAGCAACCATAACCCGGCCTCACCAAAACTTTCACCAATTTCCGATAAAAATGTTTCATTCTCCTCAACTGATGGATAGTTTAAACGGACATAAAGATAGTAGCTAACTGAAACAATAATGATGAAGGCTGTAAAGATAAAAAATTTTTTAAGTCCGCCGGATAATGTTTTCATAATGATATGCCTGAAAGATTTTGTTTAGAATAAAACAATTTACTATCCTTTTTTTGTGTTTAAAACGTTTCCCACGGATAACCTATAATAACAGATAATTCAGTACCTTCATCACCATTGGCAAAATCTGCACGGAATACCAAACCAGAAGCAGTAATCATCCGTGCCCCTACACCATACGACTCACTCCAGTTATCACCGACTTTACTTTCCTCATCCTCGATCGAACCACGCTCATAGAAAAATGCTATTTGAATAGTCGTGCGTATATCTTTTGCTATCCAAATATCAAAAGGAGTAAATTCTTCTGTAATATTCCAGCGGAACTCGGCACCAAGAAATAGAGAATGCGCGCCATTGTAACGACCATCGGGAAATGAACGTAAGCGATTCCAGCCTCCCAGGCTGGAGACTGATCCATAAGTATTAGTAGCAATAATATTATTCACCACCTGACGACATTGTAATTGTTCACTCGATGATAAACCCGGATCACTACAGTTTAATCCTTGCTGCGATTCGACGGTTGCAAAATCGGTTTCACCTAAGCGAGTCACGGTTGCATCGGCCTTAAAGGCATTGAGTACTAAGGTCGAACGTTTGCCAAATGGAATGTAGCCTGTGACATTATGTTCAGTCTGGTAAAAACTGGAAGTCGATTGTCCTTCCCGGTCATCCCACCAGCGTGAAAATTGATAACGAATACCACGCCGGGGATCCTGATAGTCATCCGTTAAATCAAATCGAACCCCCAGGGCATATAAAGTCGATTCATTATTTGTCGCACCGGAAGCGGTTTGCAATAACTTGCCATCTCTATCCTTGATTTCTTTTAAATTGGTCTCTCCTAATAACAAGCCACCATACAGTTCAAACATTCGCTCATACCAGGTACCGGTTAAACGTAAGCCGTAGAACGCATTATCTTCAATATCTAATACAGAGTAATCATCCTTATCACCTGACATCCCTCGCTGGTTATAGTTTCGCACCGCCGCCTTCGATAAATACTGTCCATTAATATCCAGAATTAAACGATTTTCAATTAAATGATTATCCAGCGAGACAAAACCGGCACCTTCAAGATCTCCGGTTAAAATAAAACCGATAAAGTCTGAAGGGGTATCAGCAATATTATTGTATGCACCCCCCAGGATTAAACCTTCGCCAATTCCCGGCAAGCTGTACGGAAACGGTACAAAATAATACCCGGGCTCTTTTGAAAATTGATCCTTTCGCCGCTCGATTGCCGATGCTTCTGGCAAGAAACAGGAAGCCAGTAATATAAAAAAAAGGTTGTTACGGATAACACTTTTATAATCCATCATTTTTATTCCCTGTTCAATCAGCAAGTAGGGGCAACTATCCAGTTGTTAGTATTTCTCTTAAAGTCTCTACGGTCGAAATACTTTGTACGCTATTTGTAAGCATCATTATGAGAAGCGCCAGAATACCTCATTAAATTGTGCTCAACGGGGAGAATTATAACTGTAACAAGTTTCTGATAACGCGACAATTTATTGACTCATATAAAAGACAACCTACATGCTGTTGTTTTTATTATAATTTAATTTTGACAACGGCTGGTTTTGCCGGCTTTATAGTCCCCCCTACTCAACTCATAAATCTCAGCGTAAGTATTCGGCCTAACTTCTGTCGATTAAGGTAAAATAGTCTTTTTTACTACCCAGTAACAGACAATGACCTCGACCACACGTACTTCGACAAACTTTAATAAGCTTCGCTCCCGTCTTGAAAGAGAGACCGGTAAGGCGATTGGCGATTATAAAATGATCGAAGACGGTGACGTGATTATGGTGTGCCTGTCGGGCGGTAAAGATTCTTACACGATGTTATCGGTGTTGCAGGCTTTACAAAAAAGAGCGCCGGTCAATTTTAAATTGATCGCCATGAACCTTGATCAAAAACAACCGGGCTTCCCGGCCGAAGTGCTACCAGATTATCTGCAATCACTCGGAGTTGACTACCATATTATTACCCAGGACACCTATTCCATCGTTAAAGAAAAAATTCCGGAAGGCAAAACAACTTGTTCGCTTTGTTCACGCCTGCGGCGTGGCATTATCTACAAAACGGCCAAGCAACTAGGCGCAAATAAAATTGCATTAGGTCATCATCGTGACGATATTATCGAAACACTATTTTTAAATATGTTCTTTGGTGCCAAAATTAAAGCGATGCCACCCAAGCTACTCACGGATGATAGCGCCCACGTACTAATTCGCCCGTTAGCTTACTGCGCAGAACGAGATATCGAACGCTTTGCTAACCAGATGCAATACCCAATTATTCCGTGCAACCTGTGTGGCTCGCAGGAAAACCTGCAACGGCAATCGATTAAATCGATGTTAGCGGAATGGGAAAAGCAATACCCGGGACGTAATACTAATCTCTTTAAAGCGATACAGAATATCGTGCCTTCGCAATTAGCCGATACAAAATTGTTCGATTTTGAAAACCTGCAAACCGTTGCGGTGGACGCAGATGAGAACCTGTTTGAATTTACAGCAAGCTATGAAGTTGTGAGTAACTTTTCGATACCCGTTAAATAAACTTTCAGAGTACAAACAATGATTAACTATATAGAGATTCAACCTTTAACAAGAATACCTGTCCTGGTCGAATAAAAGCATTACCACGTAGTGTAAAGTATTAATCCCTGGCTAAGTTAACCGGTCACCATCTTCACTTAAGCGAAAATAACGACCTATACCAGAACGCTTACAAACGGTTATTCATCAACACTCTCGCTAAGCCTGGTCTAAGCAATGATAAATTAAGATAATTTTTCAGCAAACTCGACCCAGGTTACATCATTCGACGATTCAAAAATACCATCGCCATCTTTATCAATTTGAAGGTTAACGATTCCAGTTGCCAATCCACTACCTTGAATAGTTGCCACCACCTTACCGCCTTGACCGTCGGTAATCTCATAAGTGCCACTACGCGGATAATCTTCGGTGGCATAAAAATGTGTCACCGCAACCGTTGTTGTTACAGAAATTTTTCCACCTATAACCGTACTATCGACTGTATAACTTGTGTTAGAAACCGTTACATGAGAATTTGTATCATCGGTATAGTTTTCATTAAAATTTGTTAGTGTAAAAGTACCATTTAATTTAGAAGAGGCAATAACAAGCGTAAATGGACTACTACCTGTACTCACAGTGCCTTCTTCTATATTGCCATTTGTCGTTTCAGATACGTAAATAATGCCGTCAAAGGTAATCGTCGTCGCACCTTCAATCACTTTAACATTATTAAAAGTAAACGAATCATTAAACCCTGCAAGGGTAGATTGTGCATAAATAAAGACGCCATCAAGCCTAATGGCTGACGATACTAACTGACAGTCTACAAAAGTATAAGTACCATAAATTGCCGGTGCAGCTGGATGGTCTAAGGTACCACCAACATTGTCGCATGTTTGTATCACTCCGGCACCGACATTCAGATCGACTTCGTCTGTTTCATTTTCTGCACCACCCGCAATCACAGCATTACCCGCTAGCGCGGTAATTTCTGCATCGGTCTTGGTACTAAAATCAACGATCTGTGTATTCTGTTGCGAATTGTTATTACTATTATCCGTATCGGCTGATCCACCACCGCCCCCACAGGCGACTATCAACAAAGCAAAGACCAGCAAACTGCTTCGTTTGAGGTTTACTATTTTAAGTAAATGGTCCATTCCTATGCTCCCTGTCCTTAAATTTATTATCAAACGCTTTTAAATAGCATTCTTTATATATTGCCCACCTAGTTTAAACAAAATACAAGTTTTTAAATATGATTTACCACCAACTATAGAAAAATTAATTATTCTGTAAGGAGATCCCTACAATATGATTAAATAATAGCCATTCGATTCCGATCCGAGTAAACTCCGCGAAAAACAATAATAGTGGGAAATTATATCTTTATATAGCTTAAATTTAGTAGAAAGTGGTGTTATATATTATATTTCTGATAATAATCTGGATATCATCCCATTTGCCTGTGATTCGTAGCCACCACCAAACATATTAAAGTGGTTAAGGATATGATAAAGGTTATAGAGTGTTTTTCGAACGTTATACCCCTCATCCAGTGGCCATAAATTTTGGTAACTATCGTAAAATTCGACTGAAAAACCACCAAACAGTTCGGTCATCGCAATTTCCGCTTCCCTGTCACCGTAATAGGTTGCCGGATCAAAAATAACCGGTTCACTATCATCACTAAAAGCATAGTTTCCCGACCACAAGTCTCCATGCAATAACGACACAACGGGTTGATAGTTGCCAAAGAATAATCCTAAGTCTGCCAGTAACCTTTCACCACCATCCAGCAACTTTTTATTCGCACCTTTGTATTTAGCCAGCGACAATTGGTAGCCCAACCGATGCTGTTGCCAGAAATCGAGCCAGTTATCACTATTGTTATTAATTTGTTCAGTTGAACCAATCGTATTCTCTCGATGCCAGCCGAATTGCGGATTGCTTCTCTGATGCAACGCAACCAGCTGAGCGGCGAAACGGGCCATACTTCCTCGCCCGGATAGTGAAATATACTCCATCACTATATACGACTGTGAACCGAGTAGACCACAACAGATAGCGATAGGAACACGTATTGCATTCGCTCTGGACAGTTCGGCCAACCCCTCGGCCTCTGCTTCAAACATGCTGAGCTTGTTCGCGGTATTAAACTTTACAAAATAATCTGTATTTTCCGTTTTAAGTTTATACGCCGAATTAATACAACCGCCTCCAACACTATTCACCTGCTGAATAACACAAGGCGATTGCGTTGCCAGCTCAATAGCGTTAGCTAATGCAAGAGTGTCCATCTTTTATTTAAAGACTTTTTTGAATAGTTGCTTCATCTTATTCCAGGACTGTTCATCTGCTTTTTTATTATATGCCAGTGGCATTTTAAATTTCCTGGCAAATTCGTCTGCACCGGGATTAGTGAAACTGTGTTTAGCACCCGGGTAATTAATAAACTGATAGTTTGCACCGGATTGCTCCATTTCCTTTTTAAAAGCAATAATTTGCTCATTGGGCACAAAAGGATCTGCTGCTCCATTTAGGACTAAAACTCTGGCTTTAATGCCTCCTTTTTTAGCCACCTGCTTAGTCGCAAGGCTGCCATGAAAACTCGCCACCGCTTTTATATCAACACCCTGGCGTGCCATATCTAAAACAATACCACCACCAAAGCAATAGCCAATTGCAGCCAGCTGGTTCGCATCAACAGCAGACTGACTCTTTAAAACATCTAAACCTTTTAAGTAACGTTGTCTTGCATTAGCCATATTACTCATAGTTTCGGTCATAAATTTCTTAGCATCATTTGGATGATTCGCCAGCTTACCATCTCCGTACATATCTAATGCAAAGGCGCTATAACCCAACTCGGCCAACATACGTACCCGTTTACGGGCATAATCATTATGTCCCCACCATTCATGCACGACTAAAATACCCGGTCGTTGACCTTTAATCGAATCGTCATAAGCATAGTAGCCTGTCATTTTTACATTGTTAACCATGTAGGGAATTACCTTGGTAACTACTTTTGCATGAACCCAGAACGAACTGGACATCAATAAAAAAAATAAACATTTTGTTTTAAAATTAAACGACATAGCAGCTTCCCTCTTTATTGTTTTTAACTTTAAGATTTGAAAAAGATGGTTCAAATGTATATTTGAGCATATACTGCTTAGCAGCTCAATAAATATGTAAAAGGATGTAACTTATGACGCTTATAAAAAAATCCCTGCTCTGTAATAGTATATTAATTTTTTTATTCAGCTACTCACAACTGGCACTGGGCGATGCGTCTTTGGCCGATCAAATTCAGCAATACATGCAACGGCAGTCTAATAATAAAAGCGCATCTAAATTTAGCCAGGCTGATATAAAAGTGATGACCGAAGCCGCTAATAGCCTTGCCAAAGCCATGCCTCATCCCGGCTTAAAAATTGGCGATAAAGCACCAGACTTTAACTTGCCAAATGCTTTTGGTAAAAAGGTACAGCTTTCCAGTTTGTTGCACAAAGGCCCGGTCATCATTAACTTCTACCGGGGTGCCTGGTGTCCTTTTTGTAACCTTGAACTTCGCGCCTTAACCAAACATGTCCCGGAGTTTAAACGGTATTCAGCTACCCTGGTTTCAATCACACCACAAAAACCCGACAAATCATTAAAGCAGGTAAAAAAAGACAAACTACCCTTTGATATTTTAAGTGACCTTGATAGCTCGGTAATTAAAAAGTATAAACTCTTTTTCACCATGCCGGGTGAACTGGTTAAAGTTTATAAAAAACTGGGGCTGGATATAGAATCCTTTAACGGTATAGGGCGCAACGAATTACCTGTACCCGGTACCTATGTTGTCGATCAAAAAGGGATTATCCGGGCAGCCTTTGCCGATACCGATTACAAAAAACGTATGGAGCCCAGTGCCATTATTGAAGCATTAAAGAAACTATAAATGTATAACACCATTAAACTGATTCATGTCGGCAGCGCTATCCTGTCGTTTGGCGGTTTTTTTGTTCGTGGTATTTTGTTACTTAAGCACTCGCCACTTTTTTATTCCCGGTTAAGTAAAATTGTTCCACATATTATTGATACTATACTACTTGTTTCAGCCATTACCCTGGCCATTCTTTCACGACAATATCCACTTTCAGTTGACTGGTTAACGTTTAAAGTAATTGGTTTACTTTTTTATATCGCGCTGGGCTTAATCGCATTTCGATTCTCTAAAACTAACCGGATAAGAGTAATTGCCTGGCTTACCGCATTGCTGATTTTTATGTTAATCGTTACTACTGCCATATTAAAACCGTTTTAAACATTAAGCTAATCTCATATTCAGACTAAATATTTGAGAGACCATTTAATAGAACCCAATATAATACCCTGTCTGCTTGCGGTAATATTGTTCGATTAAATAAAAAAGCCCACCAGGAACACTGACAGGCTTTGTTATAAAATCATAAATTGAAATTTATGTTTTCGTCATGTCCTGGCCACAACACATTGGTGATTTCACTTTACCATGGCCATCAGGACACTCAGACACATGAACATCGCTGCCATCTTCTGCTTTAATAGTGCCATGCACCAGTTCCTTACCGCACTGACCACAAGTCATTGTACCAATCGACATACCGCATACTTCACATTTATATAAAGACATATATTTCTCCTTACACGTCGTAATTATTATCTTTCATCGAGTATAAAGTATCTATGCTAACTGTAGAACAAAAAAATCAAAACGCACCCTTATTAACAACCTTTAATTGACTAAGGTATTTACATTTAAATTAGCAGGTGTATTTTGCAAAATGCCTTCTATACTTAGATACTTAATTGAATCTGCACACGAAGTAATTACTACGATATTATCTGGCTCAAATTTGAAAACAATACTGCAAGCATATCTTCCAATCTTCTTACTGACATTACTCCTCGGCGAACCTCTTACAGTAAAAGCTGCAAACAGCCAGGATCTTAGTTCTGTATTTGTCGTTAATTG
>Ga0316207_10003992_pt1 | contig 13207 bp, 6 predicted proteins | sample 6weekpyrite_MG_FD_204943 | JGI IMG/M metagenome (GOLD analysis project Ga0316207, IMG submission 204943) | Microbial mat bacterial communities from mineral coupon in-situ incubated in ocean water Damariscotta River, Maine, United States -... | ecosystem: Environmental > Aquatic > Marine >... | reverse complement strand
TCTTTAATGCTTTATAGAGTGACTTTAAGCATTTAACGTCTTTTTTGTTAATTTCAGCATTGCCATCACAATCATTTAAGCTATCAACATCCCCTTTTTTGACCATTCGATGATAAAGCTTGATATCTTTTTTGTTAAAGACATTATCTTTATTCATATCAAACGGATGGCGAACAAACTTAAAGACGCGTTGACCGAGTGAATTATGCTCATAGATTGCATTGTCTGTATCAACGCTAATCATTCGATTACGCGAATCGTAACCAAATTCATAGTTACCATCTAAGATGATATTGCCATTAGCATCGTAGACATAATCACGTGGCGTTTTACTATTCACACGGGTTAAACGGTTACTACCTTGAAGATAATCATAAGTATCCACAACGCCATTATCTGTCATTGACAGGCGATTACCGTTTGCATCGTAGTCAAAGATTTGTTGCAAGGTTGTATCGTCGTTTGCCGCTTCTAATCGATTAAGTGCGTCATAACTAAAGGACTGGTTTACAGTCGCGTCACTAATTACTCTGATATTTCCGCGACTGTCATAACCCACTGAACGTGTGTTGTTCGCTAAACTGTAGGCAATTAATTGGCCATCAAGATCATAACCACGTTGATACACAGAACCATTAGACCACGTCCAGCCATTTACCGGGCCAAAAGCATCGTAGCGAACTTGAGTAATCAACGGTTCGCCATCCAATATCATACTTGTGATTTGACCATCAGAATACTCATAGCCGATAACTTTGCCTGAAGGCATGGTCATGGTCTCTACCTGACCACTGGCGTTATAGCCATATTTGGTTGTCAGCGTCAGCCCTTTTACGGTCTGCGCTTTACTGGTCACCCTGCCATGCAAGTTATAGGTATATTCAACCCGATTTTTATCATTTGCTACTTGGGTTAATCGACCAGTACTGTTCACACCTACATCATAGGTGAAAGTATCTTTCGAACCATCGTGATAGCTTATTTCAGTCACACGGTTTAAGACATCATATAGATAGCTTGTAACCTGCTCCTTGGCATCCTTTTGCGTATGAACATTCCCAGCAGCATCATAGGTATATGTAGTAACGCCAGTATCAGCACTGGTTTGTTCTATTCGGTTACCAAAGCCATCATAACGATATGTGGTCACGACACCGTTCGGCGCTGTAACTGAGACCAGGTTATCTTGATTATCATAACCGTAACGCGTGACACCATCTAAAGGATCAGTCACGCTAATCAAACGATTAAGTGCATCAAACGCAGATGTGGTCACTTTACTTGCCGTATCTGTCACGGTAATACGGTTGCCATTACCATCATAACCAAAACTGGTTGTTTGGCTTTGCGCACCAATCATGTCCACTAACTGGCTCAGCTCATTGTACGTTTGCTGACGGGTACGCACGAGTACACCAGAAGCGTCGGTAATATCTTCTTTTTTACGGTTGCCAGCATTATCAAGCGTATAGGTGATTTTATTTCCGGCTTGATCTTGAATTGTTGTTAGACGATGAATCTGATCATAACCATAGTTTAAGGTACGGCCATTAGTCAGGGATATTGTTTTCAAATTGCCAACGTTATCATAATCCAACGTCATGACTTCGCCGCCAGTATCACGTGATTTTAATCGACCACGTACATCATAATTTAAGGTGGTAGTTAAACCATTTGCATCGACAACAATCTGCGGACGACCCGCTAAATCAAATTGTGTAATTTTCGTGACGTGGCTCAAAGCATTAGTTACTTGGTACAGATTACCCTGTGCATCATAATCAAATTGTGTGACATCATTGACATCTGTACGCGCTCCATCAATTGACTTCACTTGTCCGAAGTTATTATAGGTATAGGTGAATGTTCGTGATTGGTTATAGATACTGTCAGTTTCAGTACGCGAGATTAAGTTACCATTTTCATAGGTGAACTCGGTAATTTTACCCGGCTCAGTGATTTTCACGGGTTTACGTAAACCAACGTCCCACGCTGTAGTAATAATTCGTTCTTCTGGTGTACCTACTGCTTCTGTACGACTGGTTTGTAACCCTTCAGCATTATTAATATAGCTAGTCACATTGCCATTTTTATCTGTTTTGCTGGCAATAAATCCATTTTCATCATAGGTTGCGGCATCCGTATCCGTCGAACAACTCGTACATGAAGGACTATCAATTTTAACGACTTTCGTTACATTATGAATGGTTTCAAAATGGTAGATGCGCACTGCACCTGATGGATCGGTAACCGTTGTTGTCCCATCATCATTATACACCAGGGTAAAGCGATTTATGCCACCTGCTTTTTCTGTCAGGATACCACGGCCTTTATCATCATATTCATAGTTTGAAATTTGCTGACCATTTTCATCAACGCGTCCAGTTAACGCATGTGGAAAACGTGTGTCTTCATATAAGTATTGACGACTGGTGCCATCAGCATATTCAGCTTTAATGAGATTATTATTTGTATCGTATGAATACGTAACAGATTCACCCGCGAGAAAACTAACCGTTAATAATTTCTGCGTAGAGGTATAAGAAAACGTGATTTGACGATAATAACGATCAGTGACTTTTTCCAGGTCGCCATTTGAATTATAAGTCAGTGTATATTTGACACCATTTGCATCTGAAATCGAAATTAACTGCCCTTGTGCATTGTATGACTCGGCATGTTCACCTTGTTGATATGTCCAGCCTGCTGTATCGCTGCTTAGTGTCACAGGCGTATCTGGATCAGTAGTCCAGTTGCCTGAAGCATCTTTTGTAAACGTGTACACTTTGCCATCAGCACGTTGTGCTTCAACTTTAGATGAGTCAATTGTCAGTGAACGAGAAAGCGTATGGCGCCACCCAACACCTAATCCGATATCATTCTCATCAAGACTATTGTAATAACGAGTAAACGTAAAACCGCTTGCATTGGAATAATCTTTTACCGCCTGGTACTTGTTACCTGTACCGGCATGAATAGGATTTCCAACATAAGGTGAAACATTTGAATCACAACTTGGTCCACCTAAACTTTTAACAGGAACAACAGGTTCACCACCACAGGAAATTGTTCCATTTTTTAAGTCCCGAACAAAATTAAAGTACGCTCGTGGACCATTTGGCCACAATTCAACATAATTATTTCCAGAATAACCATATGTCCCATAAACGCCATAATAATTGCCAGTGTATTGAAATGTTTTTTTGAACATTAAATTATCATATTCATGACCTGGACCATAATTCGGAGCACCTACTCTTATACCATTCCTAATAAAAGATAATCGATAATAGTTCCAACTGTTATCATATGTGTAAGGATCAGCCGCTACACCATAGATAATAAAATCACTAAATGTTGGATTCGATGATTTAACCCAACTAAGCCAGTCATTAAACATCTTATCTGGTGAGTCATAATAAATTCCATAGATTGGATTTCGAATATGATAGTATTGCCCATAATATTGTCTCGCTGCGCTATAGAAGATTTTACATTCTCCAGCTTGGGCTGATTTTGTAACTACAACAGTGTTAATTACTGTGCTTGATAAAAGAATCAATAGAACGAATAAAATACGCATTTTTTTTAACCTTAATCTTAAAGACTACATGACACTATGATCAGTTTTATTTTGGCAAAAAATTGTCATTTCTTAAAAAAGGTGGGGGATAACTTTAAGAACGACCTTTTGGGGAGCAGCAGTTAGCTTCCCTTCTTTATTAACAAACAAAAGTTTATTAATTACCGAATCTCTGTAACATTTTGTAACATTTTGTAACATTTTGAAAATAATAACTTCAGAAATTAGTTATTTATGTGGTATTGATCACAAAAACCTTTTGATTTGTAGGTCATTTCCTACAAATTTCTGAATAAGTTCACGAGATTCTCCACAGCAAGGTTAATCAACCAGCCTGATAACCTGCTCATCACAAAAACCTTCTTCAAAGCCATTGTTCATCAGAGAAGCTAAATAAAATAAGTTTGATATTTTTAAAAATATCTCCATCTGAATTTTCAATATCAACTACCACAATAAAAATGATCTGTTAATGGGTAATCTTCTGGCCATTTACAGACAGCCTACGGCAACTGGAAAAGCTAACATATTTACATCTTCACGAAATTTTCTAGCAACCTTAGGATGGTTTCATGACAAAGAAAATGAAAGGGAAAAGTTATGCTACCGTTCAAAATGAAAAGATCTGCAAAAACCATAAAAAATTATTTTTCAGTATTTAAGGGTTTAAATAAGAGATACACAAATTGGACAAATAAAAAAAATCTAAAGCCCTCCCATGAGGGCTTTCATGGATGGTTTGTCCTGAATATACCAACATGGCAATTTGGCACATTTCGTAGTTATAAAGCTGCCGTAGTATGTGTGGCGGAAGTACAAGGCATATCAGTATTACTACAGTTATTTGAGAATATTGAAGCTACAAACTGTAAACCAAAATCAAGCAAGCTTCCTTTCCGAGAACGTAAAACTGCAGCTCAGAGAGCAAAATCTTACACTGAGAGGGAAAGAGATATTATTTACGACAGCATAAATTATCTACCTGAAAAAAGTTATTGGAAAAGGGAAGCGCTAGATATGTATAGAATAATGAATGCTTTTGGACCACGAGAGTGTGAAATAGAAAGTTTAGAGTTGATTCAACAAACCTATAATAATGGTTCCCCTCCAACATTAATGTTGAGAATAAAAAATGCCAAGTACTCAAATGGACGAGCTCATGGAGAATTTCGTCATATCGTATTAACTCATTATGAGAAAGCTGATATTGATTTTTTAATTCAATACATTGAAAAAATAAAAAAACCACTTAATGCAGCTGGTGAGGAAATACCGTTCGAAGACTACAAACGAGACTGCATAAAAAACTTTTCATTACACACAAAAGAATTATTCCCGACAAGAAAGCGTCGAATCACATTATATTCGGCGAGACATCAATTTTGTGCCAACCTAAAAAAAATGGGTTACCCCACGGCTACGGTTGCTGCCCTCATGGGACATGCAGCCGATGATACTCATTTGCATCATTATGGAAAAAAGCAATTTGGATTCAGAACTAAATATTTACCCATTGCAATGAAAGATGAGGTTGCAAAAGTAAAAGTGAAAAATAATAAATGCCCATATTCTAAAAATGGTAAAAACAAAGGTGTAAAAACTTCAAATAAAAATTCAGGTAAGGGGCCGGCAAAATAAATCTTCACACACATGTTAAAAGGCTAACGTAATCACGTCTTAATAGCCCAATGGTTTTAAGACAACAATGAGACTAATTATATACATGAGGAACTTTAAATGATGCACCCAAAACCCAACACGTTCAAAAAATATCTTCAAACAGTAAGCTATTTATTGCGAGAATATGCAAAAGAAACTGGAAGTAAATCTGTAGATAGCGTGGGCTTCTTGTGCTGGTTTTTAATTAAAAAATCGCACTGGCGACAACCTGTTTTTCGATTTTACCGAAACGCAGTTATACATGTTGCAAGATATGTTAAGGATGATGAGATTGTATATTTTTTTAAGAAACTTAAAAAATGTCAGGCTCCAGGTGAATTATTTATGGAACTTTATAATGAGTGTTAATGATAAACACTTTTACCTTAGCCCTGGTATTTATCTGTAAAAGTTTAGACCAGATTTAACAATTCTCTTGCGATGAAGAGAGTTGCCCGTTTTGATAAAAGTGTCGAATCTTTAAATCAAAACAACAAAAGGTAACTCTCTTATGATTCATGCTAACAATCCTATTATCAAACACAAAGCAGGTTTTAATTACTGCATTTATGTCCTGCCCATGCCAGGCTGCATCGCAGCCAAAAAATATATGTTATGCGTTGATTAATTATTAGTAATGCCAATCAGAAAATGACAAGGGCGATTTATTCAAGAGTTCCCGTCTTTCACGCCAGGTTGGCATAAACTTATCCATGTACCTCATAAAATTTTCATTGTGCTTTCGTTCAAGCAAATGAACAAGCTCATGAACCAGTATGTATTCTGTACACTCAGGTGCTTTCTTTGCCAACTCCAGGTTTATCCAGATACGTTTATCCTGGGTATTACAACTACCCCATTTTGTTTTCATCTTTTTTATACCGATGAAGTCAGGTGTCTTCCCAATTTTTTTAACCCACTTCGTTAAAAGCTTGTTTATCTGGTTACTCAATTCATGGCGATAAAATTCATTAAAAACTCGTTCTTTATTTTTTAGTTTTGTACCTGGATTTACATATAGTTTTAGCTTATTACTTCCTGAAACAATGACTTCATGACTACCACGCCTCTCGATTACTTCCAGTCGATATCGACGTCCCCATAAATAATGATTTTCACCACTTACAAATTTTCGATCTGACTGACGAGGTTGCCTGGCAAATTCTTCTTTTTGTTTTTTAATCCAGGGGATACGTTTTATAACCGCCATCCGTATAGCATTGTCTGTCATTTTTTCTGGGGCAGAAACGCGTATTTTACCATCTGGAGGCAAAACACTAATATGCAGGTTTTTAATCGGCTTACGATTTAAATGCATTTCTAATGAGCCAACATGCATCATGGTCACTATTGATATTCCTTTTGTTCCTTAGCTAGATCTAAAACGTCTTGTATATCGACGTTATACCCAGCAGCCTCTTCACGGATAGCATTGGCCACTTCTCGCTCCTTAAACCTGTCCCCCACCCAGTCTGCTTTTTTGGTATACCGAATAGCCGTATCTATTTTTGTAGCCAGGACTTCATCATTACCAAAATTATCATAGAGTGCGCGCTTGGCTTGGGTATCTATAGATGGAGGATAATCAGTGCTGTCTTGCTCTGGTCGAATCACTTTTTTGGCAAGATTTCTAATACGCTCCAGGTATTCCTGATACTCAATCGCCTTCTCACGACGTAATGTGATCAATTCATCTAATAAAACTGACATTTGCTCGTAATACTTGGGGTTAACAGGATTCTCATCAACAATGGTTTTTCTTACATTGTTTTCAATTGTCTCTGCCATCGCTTCCTGGTTACCGCGAATTGATTCAGGAAAAACGTTTTCAGCATCAACTCCTTTCTCAACGACCAGCTCAATAAGACCAAGTTCTTCAAAGTCCATAAGCACTTCACTATCATCAGCTCGGATATACATATCGAGCAAACTGCGCATAGCTGGTTCATAGCGTTTCATATCCACCAGATCACCACTGGCTAATTTCACCTCATCACGAACTTTTTCATAATGCGAGACTTCATCACGAATCTTTTTACATTCTTGATCCGCATACCCAGCCTGCAGCATGTCATTTGCTATGTTTGAGTATGCACGGAGTAACTTAGCGACGTTCTGGTATAACGTAAGGCGTAGTGCCTCTTTTTCTGTCAATTCGTCCTGATTGCTACCAGACTTGCCACAGAAGTAATGAATATAGTCTTGAGTGGAGCGGGGTGCTCTCACTGGTTCGCACAGTCCACGAACCATTTCCAGTGCATTACTCAAATCCTCTCTTGCCTGCACCAGGCGATCTTTTAACAGGCCCGCGACATCTTCCTTGTCATACCCTTCAAATGCGCATTCGGTGTAATCGGTTATAGCCTTATCTAGAGACCTGAACAAATCCTTATAATCAACAATATAACCGTATTCCTTATCATCTCCATCTAACCGGTTAACACGACAGATAGCTTGAAACAGGTTGTGATCAGCCATTTGTTTATCGATATAGAGATAGGTAGCTGAAGGCGCATCAAAACCAGTTAGCAATTTATCTACGACAATCAACAGCTTCATCTGTCCAGGTTCATCTATAAATTGTTTTTTGACATTCTTCTCAAACTCTTCAACTCTACTCGCCGCATCTTCCTCACTTATCTCAAAATAGTCCGCCAACATCTTGCGATAGATATCATATTTAAAGAGCTTTTCAGTCTGCCCCTCGCCAGTCTCTTCTCCCTTAATACTAGTAGCAGTTGGTTGGTAACTGGTAACAATCGCAACCTTTCCATTCAAGTCTGTCTTGCTAAACATCTCATAGACCATGCAGGCCTGGTAAACACTGGAACAAACAAGCATAGCGTTACCATACCCATCCATTAGACGTGGCCGCTTTTTCATATCCAGCCATATATCCATCACGATCTTCTCCAGGCGTGACTTACTGGAAAGAACCTTTTGCATCGTGCCCCATTTCTGCTTGAGCTGGGTTCTAGCAAGGCGTGAAAGACCTCGGGTATTGGCCTCAAACCATTCATCTACTTTCTTTTCAGAAGTCAGGTGCTGATCAATATCTCGAGCCTCGTAACGCAGGTCTAATACCACGCCATCGGCTACCGCTTCATCAAACTTATAGGTATGAATATAAGGACCAAATATCTCGATGGATTTTTTCTTATCCTTCTTCATCAAAGGCGTTCCGGTGAACCCGATAAACATAGCCTCTGGGAGAATAGTAGTCATGGCATCATGCAATTTACCTGACTGTGTTCGATGACATTCATCCACAAACACAAAGAGGTTACCTTTAACTTTAAAATCACTGGGCAGTGATTTTTTTATTTCAGCAATAAAAGCTTCCGTGGCAGCATCATCTTCAGAATCTGACTGACGTCCAAATTTATGCACCAGGGAACACAGTAACCACGGATTAGTTTCATTCAATGTAGTTACAAGATCTGATCCACTTTTTGTACGATAGATGTCCTCATCAACTCCCGTAAAAACCTTTTCTATCTGTTCATCTAATTCAGTTCGATCGGTAACAATCAATACTCTGGGATTAGTGACATTCTCACGTATCCATTTCGCAAGCCAAACCATGGTAAGACTTTTACCTGAACCCTGTGTATGCCAGATAATCCCGCCTTCACGTTTTGCAATATGTTTCTTAGCTGCCTCTATTCCAAAGCATTGATTATGACGACAGGTCTTCTTAGTACCGCTGTCAAAAACAATAAAATCATGGATGATTTGCAGGAAGCGTTGTTTATTACAAAGACATGCCAGATGGTAATCTAATAAATTATCGTAAGGGTTAGCTGCATCCTCTTTCCATTCCAGAAAGTATTTTTCCTGAGTCTCGATGGTTCCATAGCGCAAACCCTGGGTATCATTCCCCGCCATTACCAATTGCATCGTGGTAAAGAAATTTCGGATGAAATCCTTTTTCTGGTTATCCAGGTTTTGATGTATTCCCTCTGTAACGTTTACTGATGAACGCTTTAGTTCAATTACACCAAGTGCAATACCATTAACATACAGAACTATATCAGGACGTTTCTTGTTCTCTCCCTTTATTGAGACTTCTTCAGCAATGGCAAAATCATTAGCTTCGGGATTTTCCCAATCTATCAACCAGACCGTCTGGTTTAATTGGCCTGCACCTTCTTTGTCTTTAACGCCATAACGCAACAGGTGATAAACATCCTTATTCGCATAATAAAGCTTCTTGCCTTCTCCAAGAGAAGCAGCTGTATCAAGTTGGCGAAGAGCACGAGTAATCAAGGCATCACTTACCCCGCGATCTCTTAACCAGTCTGTCAGTATCTCAACTTCAATATTTCGATTATTTTGCCGGTCTTGCCAATCGCCCAGATAACGGTAATTCAATTCATCCTGAAAAAATCGAACGATACGATTTTGTGTAATACGCTCTTTTTGTCCAACCCTAGACATTTATAGTCTCACCAGGAAATTTCTCTTGAAGGAGCTTAACTAAAATCTCAGGCATTGTTTTTGACTCACCTTCATCAAGCCATAAAGAAAATCCACTGATATTGTAAATTATGTCATATACATCATCACTTATTCGTATATGAATATAAGGCATATTATCCCCATATACTTCTACATAACGATATGACTCAATTTCTTTGGGAAGAATATTGTTAGCATCCATATCTCTTAACATTTTATTGAAAGCATATGTACGTAATTCTGAATGATATCCGCGGAATGAAGATTTACTCAAAAGATAAACAACTTCCCCCTCCTTATGCACTAATCGTTTCTGACAATAGCGAATCATGTACGGATGATTAATAATCAATTGCCGCCATCCACCACAATCAGCTCCATCAATTATTTTATACAAGCTTCCTTCTATATCTTCACTTAACTCATTAACTAAATCTGTAAAACAAGATTTTTTCACCACCTGCAGCCAGTTCTCTGAGCGTTCCCTATATGTATTCTTATTGGGCAAACAAAAGCTATATCTGTAACCACTGTCATTAACAAGGTAGTCATCAAAAGTTAATAATGCTCTTTCAAGAATAAATTCATTAGAGCGAAGAATATTGTCACTAAACAATCCCGCAACTTTGACTGATACTTCATCGAATTTTTTCTTGTCTACGATTCCATTTTTATCAGTTGCCATATCAAGCAAAAAGCCTACTTTTCCTTGGAAATATTCATGTCTCTCATATTTAACTAAAAGTTTCTCCCATTCAATATCATTCAGAATAAGAGATGCTTTTCGTGATTCTTCTTCTCTTTGTTCCTTTGTAAAACCAGATGAAATACCATCATTAGAAAGAAATTCATATATAGCACCGCAATGCTCAGAGATTTCTAATAAATTCCTGATCGATGACAGAAAAGGAGTCATCTCGTCAATACGATGATTATTTATAAGGTTATCAGCAACACGTTGCCAACGATTAAATTCATTAACTGTTTCATCTGTCCACACATCATTTCGCATATTTTTCTGAATAAATAGTATATATGCATAAAATTTTAACTGGCGAACGTAATCATTGTTTGTAATTGAATTTTCGAGTATTTCCCTGATATCTGCGCTCGACATATTCGAATAAAAAAAGTCGAGTACTGAAATAAATCTAGTTATGCTTTCCTCATCAAACGATTTAAATCTTTCAAGATCATCGGTAGAAATATATCCATTTGATGTCCTAAGCTTCCTTAGCCAGGCTTTCAAATCATCATCTAATAACTCAAAACTACTATCAGCACACTCGCATGCACGATAGAAAGCCATTAAATTAAAAAATCGGAGATATAACTTATCAAATTCATCATTTGATTCATCACTTAACTTCCAAAAAACATCAGTCCACTCTTGATCAATCTTCCTTTCAATACTTTTACCATCAACTTCATTATCAAGCTTACTACAAAGCCATGCTTTAAAGTTCTCAAAATCTGTCAACGGCTTGCCACGAGCATTCATTTTTATATATAACTCATCAGACAAACCGAAAGATTCTAAATTCAAATACTGAAACACTACATATGGCGATTCAATATCAATTAACCTCTTCCACAACCCTTCTTCACAGGAATAAAAGTTCTCATGGATTGCATCCAGCATAGTTAAACATGATTGGACTGTTGGATCCGACTTCCATGACAGATAAAACCATTGTTTATCTGCGATTTGATCAGATAACTTAATTTCACTGTCATTCAGTTCTACATCACTCGCCAGCGCCAGCGCAGTAAAAAACTCAGAAGCACTAACCCTGGTCTTGTATGTGAACTTTGATTTTCCATTCATAACGAATAAATCTTTAAATAAATCGACATAACCATCTTTAAGTGCCAGGTACCAATGCAGTAAAAATAAAGTTGTAAGACGCTGTTGCCCGTCTAACACTGAGAATATATTTAAATCATCTTCAAAGCTGCCATATACAAAATCAAGGTCTAGCGGTGCACCACAATTATCAGTCAATGTATTTTTAATAGCTGACAAAAACTTTCGCCTTACTTCAACAGCTTCCTTCCTACCCTGGGCGTAGTCTCGTTGAAGTATTGGTATCTGTATTAAATCAACTTCACTGGCCAATTTTGAAAATGTAATTGTGCTACCTTCTTTCATAAATTAACCCTCGACTATAAAAACAAGTCACTTATAATTTTTCCCATTGCAGACTGATGATTTTCACTATCTCTAGCACTCCAGAAAATCATATTATCAACTTGCTGACTATAATATTTGAGAAAAACATTTTTTGTGCAAACAGGTACAAATGTCGCAGTTTTATCAAGAGCAATAATACGATTTCTTTTTATTGGAAAAATAGCGTTTTGATAACTGCGATTTGTTGAGCTATCAAGCAGAGTTAAATTACCAATTGAATTGTCTACTTCATCATCACTATCAGGAGCGTATACACTTAATACACGGGAAAAAATATTTCCGAAAGCATCTGAATCGAATGTCGCACCAGCAAGTATGTCTCGTGAATCATCTTGAATATCTTTTAGCAGCGTATGAATTTCTTCAGTTAACTTGATATTGCTTAGCGTACCATCAATATAATCAACAACTCCTTCTAACCATATTTTCTGACGCTCCTTACTGCTTGGCATTTCACTAGCTACAGATCTGATATGTTCTATATCCCAAAAATCATTCTTAAATCTATCAAACTGGAATCGCGCATTTGATTTAGAATTCGCTAATAACGTCCCAATATTAAATAACAGTAAAATTGAAACAAGTTGCTGATTTGATGAAGACTTATATGAATGCTGCTCAAGATTCTCTTCAATAGCATTACGAAGCTCAATCTGCTCTTGATACGATGATAACGATTTAAGTCCAGGAAATGATTTTTTAAATAATAAGGATTTTAATTCGCTGCTAAATTCATGCTTGGTATGTGATTTTTTGAAATAACTAAATAATTCACTAATATCCATTCCTCTTGATATTAGGAACCCGATAATATGAAAAAATACTCGATCTTCATACCACTCTCTAAGAGTCATAAAACAACGTTTTACATGCTCCCATTTTTCTTCAATTGAAGATTCATTCTCAGAGATCCATTTGTTAAACATGAGAAACACATAATACTCATCTCGTTTTGGTATTCGTTTTCCCTCAATTTCCATCTCTTCAGCAACTAATCCGAGCACAAACTCAATTCTATTTGACTCAACTTCTTTATTACTTAGGAAATACCAAAAATCATTAGACTGGAGTGAACGTTCTATTTCATCCCATTCATGCGCAATTTTTAATTGTGCTAAATTTCGTTCACTTTCGTTAAAATTGCTTCCTTTAAGATATAATGCTTTAACAAGTTCCGCATTTGTTAGAGGTATTTTTCCAAGATTAAGCCTGGTAAATACAGCAGTTACATCTATTTCTTCATTTATCTGATACCAGATTACTTTGACATTTTTCCCCGTATCGTCATCATTCAAGAGTGTTTGAAGAAA
>Ga0316207_10003991_pt1 | contig 13209 bp, 7 predicted proteins | sample 6weekpyrite_MG_FD_204943 | JGI IMG/M metagenome (GOLD analysis project Ga0316207, IMG submission 204943) | Microbial mat bacterial communities from mineral coupon in-situ incubated in ocean water Damariscotta River, Maine, United States -... | ecosystem: Environmental > Aquatic > Marine >... | reverse complement strand
TGTGCCAGCATCGGCCCACGAACCACATCGCCTATCGCGTAAATGCCAGGCACATTGGTTTCACAAACATCATCGACATTGATAAAGCCACGCTCATCCAGCAATAGTTCGACCGACTCATCCCAGACTTTGACCACATTAGGCGTGCGCCCAACCGCGACGATCAGTTTATCGACGCTGAGCTGTTGCTCGTCATCACCTTGTTTGTAATTTACTTCAACCTGCTCGCCTTTTACTTCGGCTGATGTAAGCCTGGTATTGAGTCGAATAACCAGCTTCTGCTTTTTAAAATGCCGCAGTGCATCCTTGGCGATTTGCTGATCAGCCAGCGGTAAAAAACTGTCCTGCGCTTCGAGCACAATAACCTTACTACCAAGTCGTCGCCAGACACTGCCAAGCTCAAGACCGATAACACCGGCACCAATCACACCAATGGTTTCCGGCACTCTTTCAAACGCCAGCGCGCCCGTTGAATCTACGATTTTATTTTCAACAAATGGTGCAGAAGACAGTTCAACTGGTGATGAACCGGTGGCAATAATAATATTATCTGCACCGATAGTTTGCTCACTATCATCACTGGTGATTACAACTTGTCGTTCCGGTTTGATAAACGCACGGCCGTGTATCGAAGTAATTTTATTGGCTTTGAATAATTGCTCGATGCCGCCAGTTAATTCGGTAACGATTTTATTTTTCCTTGCCTGCATTGCCGAGACATCGAGTTTAAGTCCACTAAACTCAATTCCATGTGATACAAATTCTTGCTGACTTTGTTCAAATTTTTCAGAAGATTCCAGTAACGCCTTGGAAGGAATACAGCCGACATTTAAACAGGTACCACCAAGAGATGGTTTCTGATTTTCATCTTTCCAGTCATCGACGCAGGCGGTATTTAATCCCAGTTGCGCACATCGAATCGCAGCAACATAACCAGCTGGCCCTGCACCAATCACGACAACATCAAAATGCTGATTTTTTTTCGACACCTTAAACCCCTATTAACATGCGTGCCGGATCTTCCAGCAGCTCTTTAATCGTGACTAAAAACTGTACCGCTTCCCGACCATCGATAATACGATGATCATAAGAATGCGCCAGGTACATCATAGGCCGGATCACGACTTCACCGTTTTCGGCCACTGGCCGTTGCTGTATCGCGTGCATACCGAGGATGCCAGATTGTGGAGGATTTAAAATCGGTGTCGACATTAATGAACCAAAAACACCGCCATTTGAAATGGTAAAAGTACCGCCATTAATTTCTTCCATTGAAAGCGCGTTTTCCTGCGCTTTCAAACCCAGCTCACGTATCGTCTTTTCGATTTGTGCCAACCCCAACTGATCCGCATTGCGAACAATAGGTACCACCAGCCCGCGTGGTGATGACACCGCGACACCGATATCAAAGTAACCGTGATAAACCACATCATTACCATCTATCGACGCATTGACGCTGGGGAAACGTTTTAACGCTTCGACCGTGGCTTTAACAAAAAATGACATAAAGCCAAGACGAACATCGTATTCTTTTTCAAACTCTTCCTTGTAACGCGCTCGCAAATCCATTACAGGTTGCATATTCACTTCGTTAAACGTTGTTAGTATTGCCGCGGTTTGTTGCGCTTCAACCAACCGCTCAGCAATGCGCGCACGCAATCGTGTCATCGGCACCCGTTTTTCTATGCGTTCGGCAGTATCGATATCGGACATTTCAGCCTGCTGTTTTTCAGCAGATGATGTAACTGCCACTTTTTTATCACCCGAGCCAACTTTTGTCTGCCGTGCCTTAATAATTTTCAATACATCTTCTTTTAATATTCGACCGCCTTTGCCACCACCCACAACATCATGAATATCGATATTGTTTTCCAGCGCGAGTTTTTTTGCCGCCGGATGAATCGGTACTTCCTGCGGCATGGAAATAACTTCCTCTTTATTTTCACTTTCACCGGCTTCCGTCGCCTCGTTGACCGCACCTTCCTCAATCGCACCGAGCACCTGCTCAGCGACCACGGTGGTGCCGGACTCTTCTGCTATCGTCGTTAAGATGCCATCGCAGGGTGCGGGCACTTCAAGTACTACCTTATCGGTTTCGATATCAACCAGATTTTCATCGCGACGCACACTCTCACCTGGCTGTTTATGCCAGGCAACCACTTCGGCATCCGCAATCGACTCCGGCAGCACCGGTACTTTAATTTCTGTTGTCATAGGCTTTCCATAAGCTTTTTACGTTTTCTATTATTCATTGATTTCGATACCGAGGGCATCAGCAACCAGCTGCTGTTGCTGTCTTGCATGCATTGCCGCAGAACCGACTGATGGCGCTGCCGACGGTGGCCGCCCAGAATAAACAATTTCCGGCTGCACTTTACCTTCATACAAGCGAGCAAATCGTGGTTTACAAAAATCCCAGGCACCCTGGTTTTTCGGTTCTTCCTGACACCAGATTAACTGCTCAACATGATCATATTCATTCATGATTTTACCCAGCGTTTTAAACGGGAATGGGTAAAGCTGCTCAAGCCGAATCACCGCAATATCCTCACGACCGATTTCGTCACGCTTTTGAATTAAATCGTAATAAACTTTACCGCTACAAAGCACCACGCGATTCACTTTAGAGGCATCAAGGTGATGCACTTCGGGCAGCACGGTTCGGAATCCACCGCCCTCGGTAAAGTCTTCAAGTTTGCTGACCGCGAGTTTATGGCGCAGTAAACTTTTTGGGCTCATACAAGCCAGTGGTTTTCTGCTCGGGCGAATCACCTGGCGACGCAACATATGAAACACCTGCGCGGGTGTACTGGGCACACAAACCTGCATATTATCCTCGGCACAAAGCTGTAGGTAACGTTCCAGCCTTGCCGATGAATGTTCCGGACCCTGACCTTCATAGCCGTGCGGCAGTAATAACACCAGCCCACACATGCGACCCCATTTCTGTTCACCGGCGCTGATAAACTGGTCGATCACCACCTGCGCGCCATTCGCAAAGTCGCCAAACTGCGCTTCCCAGATCACTAACGATGCTGGATCTGCCGAGGCATAACCGTATTCAAAGGCCAGTACCGCTTCTTCGGAGAGTAACGAATCGATGACCAGGAAGTTACCCTGATCAGCTGCCAAGTTTCGCAGCGGCACATAGGCTTCCGCTTTTAGCTGGTTATGAAACACCGCGTGGCGATGGAAAAAGGTGCCGCGACCACAATCCTGACCCGACAGCCGCACGTTGTAACCGGCACCCACCAGTGAAGCATAAGCCATGATTTCTGCAAAACCCCAGTCGATTGGTTTGGCACCCACACTCATTTTTACCCGATCGGATTTTATTTTTGCCACCCGCGGGTGCAACTCAAATTCATCCGGCAGTTTATCCAGCGCCTCAGCCAGTTGCTTGATTTCAGCCAGGGTAATATTGGTTTCGAAATAGGTGCGACTGAAAGTTTTATCAAAACGATCCCAGTCAACACCATGAAAATAGGAATGCGAAGTATTGTCGAGCATATTCGGCACCACGCAGTAACCGGCATCAAGATCATCGCGATAGGCATAGGCAATTTTTTCAGCCTCTTTCTCACTGAGTAATTGCTCGTTAATTAATTTATTCGCGTATAAGGCTGGCGTGGTTTTTAACTGCCGTATCGTACTGTACATCACCGGCTGGGTTGCCGATGGCTCATCGGCTTCGTTATGACCATGGCGACGATAACAGACCAGGTCAATCACCACATCTTTTTTAAACGTCATGCGGTAGTCGAGTGCAATTTGTGTAACCAATAACACTGCTTCCGGGTCATCGCCATTAACATGGAAAATCGGCGCATCAACCATTTTTGCGACATCGGTACAGTAGTGTGTTGAACGTGCATCCTGCTGGTTACTGGTGGTGAAACCAATCTGGTTATTGATAATGATGTGCACTGTACCCTTGGTCGAATAACCACGCGACTGTGACATCTGCAAAGTTTCCATCACCACACCCTGACCGGAGAATGCGGCATCACCATGAATCTGTATCGGGATAATTTTATGACCCTGCGGGTCGTTATTACGTTCCTGCCGGGCACGTACTGCACCTTCAACTACCGGCGCGACAATTTCCAGATGCGATGGATTAAACGCTAGCGCCAGATGTACACTGCCGCCGGCAGTTTTTACATCGGACGCAAAACCCTGGTGGTATTTCACATCACCGGAATATTCACTCTGGGCTTTACGACCTTCGAACTCACTGAACAGTTCTTCCGGTGTTTTACCCATGATATTGACCAGCACATTCAAACGACCACGATGCGCCATGCCCATGACAATTTCATTCACCCCATGCACACCAGCACGTTCGATCAGGCAGTCAAGCAATGGAATTAAACTCTCGCCACCTTCGAGCGAAAAACGTTTCTGGCCAACATATTTAGTATGCAGGTATTTTTCCAGTCCTTCGGCTGCGGTCAGCCGTTGTAACAGGTTAATCCGTTCTTCGATATCAAACGACGGGGTACTGCAAACCGATTCCAGCCGCTGCTGTATCCAGCGTTTTTCCTCGGTTTCGATCATGTGCATATATTCAGCGCCGATCGAGCCGCAATAGGTTCGCTCTAGAATGTCGATAATGCTGGCCAGCGAAGTATTATCAACACCGACGAGTGAGCCGGTATCAAACTCGGTGTCGAGATCAGATTCGGAAAGCTGGTAATGCGCCAGGGTGAGGTCGGGGATTTGTGGTTTCTGCAGGCGGTTCAGCGGGTCGAGCTGCGCCCACTGATGACCTCGAAAACGGTAAGCGTTAATCAGCTGCAATACCTTAACCTGTTTGCGCTCATATTCGAGACTGACCAAATCCTGTCCCTGGCCACAGGGCCGACCCTGGGCGTAGCGACTTAACTGCCGGAACTGCTGACGGATAGCGGCATGCGGCACATCACCGCGCACTTTACCATTCACTTTTGGTAAGGTATCAAACAACTCGCGCCATTTGCTGGCAACAGAATTCGGATCAAGCAGGTAATCTTCATAGATACCTTCAACCCATGCAGCACTACCTCCATCCAGGTAGGAGGACTGCCATAATTGCTGCATATTTTTGTTATTTTTTTCCCTGGACATGGCCTGTCTTTTTATTGCCTTCTTTGTTTAACATTGTAGGTCGGCACCTATTATTCTGCCAGCTAAAGTCCTGAATATGTGAGGATTTTTCGCGCTTTTCGGCTTTAGCTTCATTTTACAGAAAATATTGCACACATAGTCTTAAAAAAGGCCGAACATAGGGGTATGATCAGCAGCCGATATTTTTAGAAAAATAATAAATAAATCACGTTATAGAGCCTTAAAAAAAAGACCTTTTCGTTAAACCAGACGTTAAATAACCTGGCGACATTGAATTTTTGATTATTTCCACTTTTTTATAGTCAATCACCACAGCTGAAAACTGAACAGAAGCGAATGAAAACATTGATGTTAAATCTACAAAATAACGAGCATATGAAATCACTGCAACGCATGATACCAACGCTCGTCAGCGTGGTTTTGCTCATTATCGCCGCTTACAGTGCCGCAGAAATTACCTGGCAACTGTTTGAGCCAGCGCCAACAGTGCGCAGCAAACCGGCTCAACAAACCAGCCAGAAAGTAAGCCGCAGCAACGACAACCAGTTCCAGCAGAAAATGATCCAACTGAATAACGCCCACCTGTTCGGGGTGGCGAATGCGCCGGTTAAACGCCAGGCCACCAAGGACGCGCCTGAAACTACACTTAACCTGGTGTTACGTGGTGTGCTCGCCGCTAACCCAATGAACCTGGCCAGTGCGATCATTTCATCCGGCAAACGCGGAAAAGAACTCACTTACGGTATCGGCGATAGTGTGCCTGGCAACGCGACGATTGAAGAAATCTACCAGACGCATGTAATTTTAATGCGCAATGGTCGCCACGAGACCCTGAGGCTACCAGAAAAAAGCGTCGGCGGCACCGACAGCAAAACCACTCGCACCAGCAAAGCTGGGGCCATCAATCTGAATCAGACACCCGATCGTATCCTCGGCGATATTCGTCGCAACATCATGAAAAATCCGACCTCGTTTGGTGAATACGCGATCCCGGTGCCGGTCTCAAAAAATGGTAAATTGCAGGGTTATCGACTGCGACCACAGAAAAAAGGCCGCGAGCTGTTCAAACAGTTTGGCCTGCAGCGCAATGACATTGTCACCCAGATAAACGGCGTGGCATTAAATGACCCAGTTCAGGGCATTGCGGCGCTGCGCAAATTAACCAATGCCACCAGCGTTAACTTAACCGTGATGCGTAACGGCACGGAAACCCCTTTACAGTTTAATATTCGCTGACGGATAACAGCCGCACAGAAGAATAACAGGAAGCACTATGTTGTTAACAAACATCAGAACAAAAACCCGACAGCTGATGGCGATGCTAGCCATTGGCTTTTATAGCCTTAACATTCAGGCCGCCGGTGAGATCACGCTCAACCTGCAGGATGCCGACATCCGTGCGCTGATTACCACGGTATCAAAATTTACCGGCAAGAATTTTGTCATCGACCCGCGTGTTAAGGCCAAGGTCACCGTGGTCTCGAACAAAACGATGAACCAGAAGCAGGTTTATGATGTTTTTCTTTCGATTTTACAGGTACACGGTTTTGCCGCTGTTGAACTCGGCTCGATTATTAAAATCGTGCCCCAGGTCAATGCCAAGCAGGGCGCATTAAAAATCACCAGCCAGAAAAGACCGGGCAAGGGCGATGAGCTGGTGACACAAATTATCCAGCTAAACCATGTACCTGCCGCGCAACTGGTGCCGATTTTACGCCCACTGATTCCACAGCAGGGACATCTTGCCGCTTATAACCCGACTAATGCACTGATCATTACCGACCACGCCGCGAATATTCAGCGACTGCTTAAAATCATTGCCGAGGTTGACCAGGCCAATAACACCGAGCTGGAAATTGTCCGGCTGGAAAACGCATCGGCGACAGAAATGGTGCGCATCCTAACCGCACTGCAAGGTAAGAGCAATCCGAAAGATCCATCATCGGCGATTAAAATTGCCGCCGATGAACGTACCAATAGCGTCATCATCAGTGGTGATCGCACCGAACGTTTACGCATTCGCGCAACCATCGCGCATCTCGATACCCCTCTTGAAGACGGCGGCAACACCCACGTTATTTACCTGCACTATGCCAAGGCCGAGGACATTGTCAAAATTCTCACCGGGCTTGAAAACAACAAGACCGCCAGCACAAGCCGTACCGCAAAAAAAACAGCGACTCCAAACAACAATATTAAAACCAATATCCAGTTTGATGAAGCCACCAATGCGATTATTATCACCGCCTCACCGGATGAAATGCGCAACATTAAATCCGTCATTCGCCAGCTCGATATTCGTCGCGCCCAGGTACTGATCGAATCCATCATCGCTGAAATTTCTTATGACCAGTCAGAAGAAGTCGGTGTCGGCCTGATCAGTGATTCCAGCAGTGAAGACAGCCCGAGTACACCTTCATTAATCAGTAACCTCGGCGGTCTCGGTGGCTTACTGACAGCCACAGCCGGTGGCGGTGTGCCTTCACTGAGCCAGGGTCTGACTGTTGGCATTGCTGATGACAGCTCATCCGGCAGTCGTTTTGGTTTGCTGTTAACCGCGCTAGGTTCCGATGCAGCAACCAATGTGCTTTCAACACCCAGTATCGTCACACTGGATAATGAAGAAGCCGAAATTTTAATTGGTGACGAAATTCCGGTACTCACCGGTTCGTTTTCTTCAACCGGCACCGCGTCATCACCCACCAACCCATTCCAGACGATAGAACGTAAAGACGTCGGCATAACGTTAAAAGTAAAACCACAGATTAATGAGGGTGACACGATTAAACTCGATCTCGAGCAGGAAGTTTCGAGTTTAACAGAAACTACTGATGCAGGACCGGTCACCAACAAGCGTACGATTAAAACCTCGGTGCTGGTCGAGAACGATGAGATATTAGTGCTCGGCGGTTTAGTCCAGGACCGCGTACTCGATAGCTTTGACAAGGTACCGGTACTCGGTGACATCCCGCTACTCGGTCGCCTGTTCCAGTCGCAAAGAAGCTCAAAAATAAAACAGAACCTGATGGTATTTATGCGTCCAAGCATTTTGCGTGATGTTGCCGCAGCCGGTCGCGTTACCAGCAAAAAATACAATTACATTCGTGCAGAGCAGTATAGAGCCAGTGATAAAGATTATGGCCTACTTGATGAAAGCACACCGGTATTACCCGAATTAGAAGATAGCAAAAACAACAGCGCGCAAGAACCCGTGAAACAAAAGCAGTCCGACGAACCCGCCGACAACGATCAAAGCGAAATCAAAACGGATTCAAAAACTCTGAAAACATCCAGCGTTGTTGAAGACGAGCTTGACCTCTGGGGTGACGAATAAATGTCGGAGCAGGATCAAGTCACACCCTCGATCCCCTACGCGTTTGCGAAACGCCATGGCGTGCTGGTTGCAGCGATTAATGACGACAGTGCCGATGTTTTTTATAAAGCCGACACCACGCCGCAATCGTTATCGGAAGTAAAACGTGTAATTGGCAAGCCGTTAAAACTTAACCAGGCCAGCAACGAGCAGTTTGATGCTTTGCTAACACAGTGTTACGAACAGAATTCAGACCAGGCGATGGCAATGATGGAAGGTGTCGGCGAAGAACTCGATCTCGACCAGCTAGCTGAAAGTCTGGAACCGGAAGACCTGCTCGAAGCCGAAGACGATGCGCCGATTATTAAACTGATTAACGCGATACTGACTGAATCAATCAAGGTCAATGCGTCGGACATACATATTGAATCCTATGAAAACCGCATGCGTGTGCGTTTTCGTGTTGATGGTGTTTTACAGGAAATTTTGCAGCCGCCGAAAAATATTGCACCGCTGGTGATCTCGCGTATTAAGGTTATGGCCAAACTCGATATCGCCGAAAAACGCCTGCCACAAGATGGTCGTATCTCGTTAAAAGTTGCTGGCCGTGCGGTTGATGTGCGTGTATCTACCTTGCCCTCAGGCCACGGTGAACGGGTTGTGCTGCGTCTGCTGGATAAAACCGCGGGACGACTGCAACTGAAACACCTGGGCATGGCCGACAAGGCTCGGGAACAGGTCAGCGAACTGATTAAACGCCCGCATGGCATTATCCTCGTCACCGGCCCGACCGGTTCCGGTAAAACTACATCGCTGTATGCCGCACTGACGCAGCTAAATGACAAGTCGCGAAATATTTTAACGGTTGAAGATCCAATCGAGTATTACATCGACGGCATTGGCCAGACACAGGTTAATAGCAAGGTTAATATGACTTTTGCCAAGGGTCTGCGCTCCATTCTTCGACAGGACCCGGACGTGGTAATGATCGGTGAGATTCGTGACCTCGAAACCGCTCAGATTGCGGTACAGGCGAGTTTAACCGGTCACCTGGTGTTATCAACCCTGCATACCAATAGTGCGATTGGTTCGATCACCCGTTTACGTGACATGGGCATCGAGCCGTTTTTACTGTCATCCAGTTTAATCGGCGTGATTGCGCAGCGACTGGTACGCAAACTTTGCCCCGACTGCAAACAAGCTCACACCGCGACCGAAACCGAATGCGACTGGCTGGATGTGGATAAAAATAATCCACCAACCATTTACTCGGCCAAAGGCTGCGAGAAATGTAACCAGCACGGTTATGTCGGTCGTAGTGGTGTCTATGAAGTCGTGAGCATGGAAGACGAACTCCGGCAGATGATTCACGATGGTGCCGGCGAACAGGAAATGGAAAAAGTTGCGCGCAAACATTCATCCAGTTTAAAACAGGATGGCCAGCGATTAATTTTAGAAGGCACGACCTCGATTGAAGAAGTGCTACGCGTTAGCCGCGAGGAATAAGCATGGCGGCGTTTGAATACATAGTACTCGATGCCAAGGGTCGCGAACAAAAAGGCGTGACCGAAGGCGAGACGGCAAAACATGTTCGCCAGTTATTACGCGGCAAAGGCCTGATGCCGGTCAGCATTACCGAAGCAGCGATCAAGGATAAACACCAGGCCAGCGAAAAAAAATCACTGTTCACTTTTCAACGTGGTATTAGCGCGACTGAACTGGCGCTGTTTACCCGCCAGCTTGCTACCTTATTAAATGCATCGTTACCGCTGGAAGAAGCCCTGGCTGCGGTGGCGCAACAAACCGAATCACCAAGAATTAAAAGCATGGTGTTTGCGATTCGCGCCAAAGTGCTCGAAGGCCACACACTGGCAAATGGTCTGGCAGAATTCCCCAAAGCTTTCCCCGAACTTTATGTCGCCACTGTCGCCGCCGGTGAGGAAACCGGCTATCTCGATGATATTCTTGAGCGTCTTGCCGATTACACTGAAAACCGCCAGGTAATGCGACAAAAAGTCAGTATGGCTTTGCTTTACCCGACCATTCTGACGCTGATGGCAATACTGGTAGTGGTCGGCCTGATGACTTATGTAGTACCACAAGTTGTTTCGGTGTTCGATAATATCAACCAGGAACTGCCCGGCCTGACCACAGGCATGATTGCAACCAGTGATTTTTTACGCGGCTATGGGATTTATTTACTCATCATCTTGATTGCCGCAATCACATTATTTAAAGCCTGGCTAAAAAATGAAAACAACCGTTTTCGCTATCATTTGCTGTTGTTAAAAATACCACTGATTGGCAAACTTTCACGCAGTATGAACACCGCACGATTTGCCCGCACCTTGAGCATTTTAAGTTCATCAGGTGTGCCGGTGCTGGAAGCGCTGCGCATTGCCGCACAGGTGGTCTCCAACCTGCCGATGCGAAATGCCGTTTTATCGGCCGCCGATAAAGTGCGAGAAGGTAGTAATATCAGTGTATCACTGGAACAAAGTGGATTATTCCCACCGATGACAATCAGGCTGATTGCCAGTGGTGAAAGCAGCGGGCAGATGGAAAACATGCTCGAGCGCGCTGCGGTTCAACAGGAACGCGAACTTGAAACCATGATTTCAGCCATCCTTGGTATTTTTGAACCGGTACTGATTCTGGTGATGGGTGTTGTGGTACTTATTATTGTACTGGCGATCCTGCTGCCGATTTTCGAGCTTAATCAGCTTGTAGCCTAAAGCTGGCTGTAAATCTTGTCCTGAGATGCTTCAGCCATGTCTTTATTTAAATCAAACAGCACGACATTATTTAATTTTTCTTGTCGGCATTTTTCCACCGCGCGATAGGATTTAATACAGTTGTCAGTATCACAATAAACCACGATGGTTTTACCCTGGTTCTTACTGATTAAATCTTCCATCTGCAGCATAAACATGCGAGATGAAAACGACATGTGCGTGGTGCCTTTGCGATGCTTGCGATCATAATCAAATTTCGGACGTACATCGACCAGCACCAGATCATCGATACGCTGCTCGATTTCAGCCAGACTGATGGTAGGAATATCAGTAAAAAGATTTTGCCAGTCATTACGTTCGGCAAATGAGGCATGGGAAACCGTCAGGAAACAGGCAACAAAAGCAGCCTGCAGAAACAACTTTTTCATAGCTAACTCCATCTAGTATTAACAGTTGATATAATTTCACTGCTCACCTGCTACATCCAATTACGGGATAACCGCCGCAGGTTTTCACCAGCATCATTCAGTTTGCTGATGCCGGCGAATTGTATGCAACTCAGCTCTAATCACAAAGCTCAGGCGGATAACCGGTATCAATCCCTTGATAGCCTTCTCAATAAGGCCGCTAAAACGGTTTAACCCATGCCGTATTAGGCCAATAAAGTAACAAATGGCTTAGTATTCTGAGTGATTTTTTTACCGCCCTATCACTTCTTGCTTGATAATGAATCATTGTCTATTGATGATTGAAAACCTTATTTTTCCAACAAAAAAATACAGCCATGACACATTAAAACTTCATTATAAGATCTCAAAACACCTCCAAATCTAATGTAAATTTTGATTTTCTTACCTGTGTCGAATATTTTTACTGAAAAGCATATAAAAAAATAACTCTTCCTAAGCAGTTTCACCCATGAAACCTAAGGAAATAATATATTTTTACACGCTATTTCTGGCTTATTCGCCCTTGATTTGTCCTTAACATGTCCACATTCTCGTCCGTTCTATGTCCTTGATAAAATTAAAAAAATATTTCTTTTAATAGTCTTTCTCAAGACAATATTTTTTTTGTATGATTAGGCTAATTATTAAAAAAACTATACTAATCCAAATTAATAGAAATATTTTATAGGGCGCTCGTGAATAATAAAAAATCGATAATTGATCGTCTTGAAGCATTAAAAATTGAATCTGGCTTAAGTGATAAAGTTTTTAAAGACATATTGTCCAGCATCACGGGGAAAACACCGCGAACAATCAGGCGCTGGTTTTCGCTCGAGAGCAGTATTCACGAAACCGATATCGAACGTATCTCCAAATACTTTGGCAAACATGTTCACTGGCTACGCTATGGTGAGAATAGTCATGCCTCAACCGTGGTTGACCAGATTATGTATTCAAATCACTTTGGTGCAGTCATTCTGAAAGATAATAAAGTTGAGGAAGTTAATTTTAAATTTATTGAAATGATGAACCTTTCTGAAGCAGAAGTTCAGCGCCAGGATATCTGCGATTATGTACTACAGTTACAACCAGAAGAAACTGTAAGCCAGTGCCAGTCCGGTCATGACAACGCCATTAGCAACGGCGCCAGTTTTGATCACTTAAAAATGATTTTAGGTGATGGCAAAACACATAATATTGAATCAACCATCCTGAGCCTGAACAATAGCCGCCTGTTACGCATATTCTTCGACAAAGGCCTGTCTGATCATAACGAGGCAAATGACCAGGATCGACCATCAAAACAGAACAATACCACTATAGATAAAGAGCGCTTGCGCATATTGTTTGTTGATGATGATATTGCCAACTGCCAGCTTTATAACAGCATGTTATCGATTCACAACTGCAACGTTAACACCTTCAACAATAGCCTTCACGCACTGAAAGAATTTAAACAAAATCACAAAAATTATGATTTGTTGATCTCCGATATTATTATGCCTGATATGACCGGAGACAAACTGGCCGATGAATGTCGGAAAATTAATCCCGATATACCTGTTATTCTCTGTACCGGTTATGCCGATAATTTAAATAAGTC
>Ga0316207_10003990_pt1 | contig 13209 bp, 13 predicted proteins | sample 6weekpyrite_MG_FD_204943 | JGI IMG/M metagenome (GOLD analysis project Ga0316207, IMG submission 204943) | Microbial mat bacterial communities from mineral coupon in-situ incubated in ocean water Damariscotta River, Maine, United States -... | ecosystem: Environmental > Aquatic > Marine >... | reverse complement strand
ACACAGGTACCTAAAACCGGCGCGTATACCAATTTCGCCACTTCCGCTAAAAAGACTCTTATTATATCAAGCAATTGCGTGATTGTTAAAAACAAAAACCTCAATCACCCAATACCTGTAGGAGATAGAAACTTAAAAATGTTGCTTTTATAACAAGGGCGGCATCTTACCAAAACAATGCCCTTCTTGGTATTAATTTAAGAAAAATTTTGCTCGTCTTTGTATATGGCATTCCCTGATTTACTAAAGGTATTTTAAATATGCTTGTTCTGAAATTCCGTTATGATATTAACTTACGCAGCAACAAAATTATAAAAAAGCATGTCATTGGAAAAACAAAAACATCCAACATTAATGATTCAGGGCACAACCTCCGATTCAGGTAAAAGCACAATTGCAGCAGGTCTTTGCCGAATACTAAAAAATCAGGGTAGAAATGTTGCACCATTTAAACCACAGAACATGGCACTCAATAGTGCGGTAACAGTTGATGGTGGTGAGATTGGTCGAGCCCAGGCTGTACAGGCACAAGCAGCAGGCGTTGAACCGCACACCGACATGAATCCAGTCTTGATAAAACCGAATACGGACACTGCGGCTCAAATAATTGTTCACGGCAAAGCTTTAACCGATATGGATGCAACAGGTTTTCATCAATATAAACCGATGGCAATGAAATTTGTTTTACAGTCTTATTCTCGCCTGAAAAATCAATACGACACCATAATCGTCGAAGGTGCAGGAAGTCCGGCTGAAATAAATTTACGTGATCGAGATATCGCTAACATGGGTTTTGCCGAAGAAGTTGATTGTCCGGTTATCCTTGTTGCAGATATTGACAGAGGCGGTGTCTTTGCTCACTTGATTGGAACACTTGAGTTATTAAGTGAAACTGAACAAGCCAGAGTAAAAGGATTTATTATCAATCGCTTTCGTGGCGACATATCTCTATTACAATCAGGGCTGGACTGGCTGGAGAATAAAACCGGCAAACCTGTAATTGGTACGCTACCTTATTTACAGGGTTTTCATCTGGAAGCTGAAGACGCCATAACCAACAAACAGGTTTTATCCGAAAAAAAATTAAAAGTTATTGTTCCTGTTTTACCGCGAATCAGCAATCACACAGACTTTGATCCACTCAGGCTCCATCCAAATATTGATTTTGAGTTTATTGGGCCATCTTCAACATTAAACACAATACCAAGCGCGGATTTAATTATTTTACCCGGCAGTAAAAATGTACGTCATGATTTAAACTGGTTAATCGAGCAAGGTTGGCAAAAAACAATAAACAAGCATTTACGCTATGGTGGCAAACTTATTGGAATTTGTGGTGGCTTTCAAATGTTAGGAAAAATGATTCATGATCCGAATGGGCTTGAAGGCCAGACGGGATCGGATAAGGGATTAGGACTACTCGAGTTTGAGACCACACTGGAAAACGATAAAACACTCACCAATGTTGAGGCACAGTTTACAGTCGACCATGCAACTATACACGGGTATGAAATTCATATGGGTAAAAGTGTTGGCAAAGCTTTATCAAATCCTGCTTTTATTTTTAACAAACATCCTCATGATGAAAAATCAGATGGTGCCATCTCAGAAGATGATTTAATTATTGGTACCTATATTCATGGACTATTCGAAAATAAAAATGCATGTGACAGTTTAGTAAAATGGGCAGGCATGAAAGAAGCAACCACACCCGACTACCATCAGATTCGGGAAGCCGAAATTGATCGCCTGGCAACCTCGATGCAAGAACATCTTAATATAGAAAAAATATGTCAAATTCTAAATCGAGAATAATGGCTCTACACACTAAAAGCTTAATTCAGATGTGATGTAACAAATACCTAAGCTTGAAGCTAAACATTTCCTGGTAAATGCCGATACTGTATAGGATATCGAGAGTATAAAGGCAGGAGAATCAATATGTTAAAAAATTTAACGATCCCTATGAAGTTAGGGGTCGCATTTAGTGCAATCATCGTTTTTTTCCTTATTGGGATGTGGATTTCAATCAACGCAACGCAATCTATCGGCAATAAATTCGAGCAATTCTTCCAGCAAAATCATGCTCGCCAAAACGCATATCAAATCATGTTCGCTGATGGACTTCTCTCAGGTGTCGCACTACGCAATCTTGTTTTAAGACCTGAGCTCAAAAAACCTTATATTGTTGTTCCTAAGGCGATTGAACGTTTTGATAATGCGCTTGGTAAAGCGGAATCGCTTGCTAAAACCGATAAATCATTACAGGAATCAATCGCTAAAATAAAATCACACTGGTTAAAATCAAAAAGTGCGAAACTGGATGTGCTCAAATTAATGAAAAAACAGGAGATTGAGGCTGCAAAAGAAACACTTAAAAAAATAGAACACCCACACTGGCAAAAAGTACGTATAGAAGTGCAAAAACTCGTTTTAGCTGAAGAAAAAAGTGCGCTAACAATAAAAGAAAACATGCTAGCAGAAAAAACAAGCTCTATAACCAAGTCTCTGGTAATTACATTTTTAATTATTTCTCTTGCTGCTATTGTTGCTTTTTTAATTACCAAAATAATAAAACAGACTTTAAGCGCTATCATTGACTCACTCAATAATATTGCCAGTGGTGAAGGCGACTTAACAAGCAGATTAGATGAGACAGGCAAAGACGAAGCAGCTCAACTTGCAAAAGCCTTTAATCAATTTGTTGAAAAAATTCAGTCTCTGATTCGAAAAGCAAGTGAATCAGGTGTGCAATTATCAAAGTCATCTAATCAACTCACTGAACTTAGTGTCGATACAAAGTTGAATGTTAATCAACAGGAATCAAAAATCGAACAAGTAGCTACTGCTATTAACGAAATGGCATCAACTGTACAAGAAGTTGCAAAGCATGCCTCAGAAGCTTCTAATGCTGCTCAACTGGCCGATACTGAATCATCAAATGGACAACGAGTCGTTTCACAAGTGATATCTTCAATTAATGATTTAGCTTCTGAAGTTCATAGTGCAGCCGATGTTATTAACACTGTTGACGAAAATGCTGATCAAATCGGCACTGTACTCGATGTCATTAAGGGCATTGCAGAACAAACCAACTTACTGGCATTAAACGCAGCTATTGAAGCAGCTCGCGCTGGAGAACAAGGTCGTGGATTTGCTGTTGTTGCCGATGAAGTTAGAACGCTCGCAAGTCGTACCCAGGAGTCAACACAGGAAATACAGGAAATGATTGAGCGCCTACAGGAAGGTGCAAAATCAGCTGTAAAAGCGATGCAACAAGGTGAAGAAAAAACACAGCAAACAGTGGACAAGGCACAAGGCGCTGATGAAGCATTAACAGCTATTACTGCTGCAGTATCTCAAATAGTAGAAATGAATACCCATATTGCTAGCGCTGCAGACGAACAGTCATCCGTAGCTGATGATATAAACAAAAATATTGCATCGATCAGCACACTGTCCGTGCAGGCTGCAGAAGGTGCAGAGCACACTGCCACATCCAGCCAGGATCTTGAAAGACTGGCAGCAGACTTACAAAACATGATGGCTAGCTTTAAAACATAAAAAGCAACTTAATTAACATGCCAGGGAAGGCAAACTACAATTTACACTATTCTTTATCTCCAGATCTACATGCTTAACGTGATTCAGTTATTGCTGACAGAGCATGCGATTTCATATTTTCGATCGATTCTGTATAGTTAGTATGAATTAATCGAGGACACAATATGATTACCTACCTTTACTGGACAGCCGTACTTGCTTTAACCATAGGCACACTCTATGTATTTGGAGTAAAGCTGGAGAACTGGAAAAACGCATTTATCGCAGCTGCTGTCATTTTTATCATTGGACTGGCTGCTTATTATTTTCACTTTCAGCAAATATTTGTAAAACGCTATGGAGGTGTGATGTCTATCAGTGTACCTGAAGGACAGCTACATCTGGCGGCCACATGGAAGGATGATAATTTATGGATTGAAAACTACGATCCGAAAACAAATACCTGTCATTTTAGTGAATATTCCAGAGGTAACTTGTTGCAAGGTAAAGTGACGATTAAGAACTGTAACCCTTTACTTAGAAAGTAAGTTAGCTTGTACGCAGGCTTTTTAACTGTTGGTTGTTATATATAAAGAATAACGTCATCACTAATAATGCACCGAGCGTATCTGCAAGAATATCTTTTTGCGCATCCCAGATGTCGCCTTGTGAACCGAGTACCGCAATGCCAGCCTCAGGATCAGCATTCATGGCGTATAACCACTCTATTACTTCATATCCTCCTGCTACGGTAACGATTGAAAACACCGGGAATAAAAGTATTAGCCAGCGCGAACGAACCAGTTTTTTAGTCATTAGCATTTCTGCAATCGCATACGCATAGAATCCAACTGAGAAATGTGCAAGGCGATCATAATGATTGCGCTCAAAACCAAATGTATTGGTTACAAAATCAAACGGTACCCGTTCAAAAGTATAATGTCCGCCTATGGTATGCAGGATGATAAAAACACTCATTAATATATAACTGGTACTGGAAAATTCAAACCGCTTCGACAACCAAATAATGCCAGCGACAACAATAAACACAGGGATATTTTCCGCCCACCAGACTGAGCGATCATAAGGCGAAACAGCACATACCAGAAAAACAATCAGATAAAGCACCAATAAAAGGCTTGCCGTTTTTTTAGGATTATTATTCATTAATAATTCTGTGTTTAGCCTGCATAAAGTCAGAGTGTGATACGTAAATTAAGTCTGCAACTCGTCTGACCATGAGTTCTTCATATGCATCAAGCTCATTATCTGCATAAGCAATCGCCCATAAATTTTCAATCACTTTAATCTTTTGAGGTTGCGTGTAATTTTTTGCAATTAATGTTGTAAACTGATGGTAATCAACAGCTTCTTTCACTTCTTCGTGAGCCAGATTGAATAACGCGGTGGTTTCTTCAATTTCAAGCTCATATGTTTGCTGTAATTTTTCAAGCAAAATATTGATCTCGGCATCATGCACTTCCCCATCATCATGCATCATTTCAATCATTAATGCAGCAGTGGCTAACCTGAGTGCATGCTCCATATCTATATCATTAGAAATGTTTATTTTTTCTTCAAAAAATTTTTTTATCTTATTAATCATATCAAACCATTGTAGAAAGCGACTTAATAACCAGACTGACACCACTGATTAACAATAATACACTGACAACCTGATTAAACCGACGTTCATTTATTTTTATATGTAAATGATGACCAACATACATTGCAAAAAACATCACCGGTAATAAAACCAGAACCAACAACAACATATTTGCAGTAAATAACCCTGCTGAAAAGTAACCTATCATTCTGGCGCCACCGTCCACCAAAAATATCATGGTAATTGTTGCACGAAACTGGCTTTTTGTTAATTGCCGCATTTTAAGATATAAAACATAAAATGGTCCACCCGTGCCAAATAATGCCCCAACCAGACCCGCAAAACTTCCAGCAGGTACAGACCACCAGCGTGTCGTTTTATTAACTTTTATGGAACACAATGAATAAACTGAGTAGCAAAATATAAAGATACCAAGAGACAACGTCAGTATGTTGATACTCACATTTACCAATAACCATAAAGCTAATACAATTCCCAGCAATGAAAAAGGAAGAAGTGGCAACATATCACGCCATACAACATGTCTTCGAAAAGATATGCTTTGAACAACGGTTCCGCTATAACTAACCAAACCGAGTATCGGCACAATAAGTGTTAGCGGTAAAACAAAGGCAAGTAATGGAATAGCAACCAGGCCACTACCAAAACCAGATAAGCCCTTTATTACATAAGCAACAAACAGAATCATTACAAATAATATAAGCTCAGTTAAGCTTAACGGTAAGATATCAAACAACATGTAAATCCATTTTGTTGTTACTTTGCCGTAACAAGAAATTGCTCCAGCACTTGCTGATAGCCACGAATACGTTGAACATAGCGGACCGGCTCTGTACCACGGGCATAGCCATATTTTAACTTTTTATAGTATTTTTTTTGTGATAACAATGGGAGAATTTTTTTTAAATTTAGCCATTGATTCCCATTTAAATCCTGTTGTTTTGCCAATCGCATTGCATCTTTTAAGTGCCCATAACCAACATTATAAGCAGCCAATGCATACCAGACGCGATCTTCTTTTGCGACTGACTCAGGTATTCGTTTTATCATTTTCTTTAAGTATTTCGCTCCGCCAAAGATACTCTGCGTTGGATTAAGTCTGCTTTTAACACCAATTGACTTAGCTGTGTTTAAGGTCAGCATCATCATCCCTCTTACCCCTGTCGGGCTTTTTGCTCGAGGGTTCCAGTGAGATTCCTGGTAAGATTGTGCAGCTAACAATGTCCAGGGCAAATCATATTTCGCAGCGGCTTTTTCAAATGTTTTGCGGTATTTTGGTAAGCGTGACTTTATCCGGCGGTTAAAGCTTCTATTATCTACAAAGTCGTATAACTGAATATGGCCATAATAACGTTCATCAATAGTAGCAAACTCACTACTACTTTTTATTATTTCCAACCATTCAGTTACACTATCTTTTATTCCTTTCCATTTAGGAGCGATAACCCACGCTAAGGGTTCTTTTTTCTTCACTGAAAAGGCAGTTACTAACTCAGGATAATAACGCCTGCTAATCCTGGTTATGTTTGAATCTGATATGGTGCAATCAATTTCTTTTTTCCAGACACGTTCAAGAAGTTGTTCGGTACTGGATTCTGTCACTTCATCCCATTTCAAATCGCTGTATTCTAATTTTAATTTTTGCAAGCTTTCTGAATAGGAGCTGCTTTTTATCACAGCTATCGTTCTTGAAAGCAGATCTTCTATTTTCTTAGGTACTGCCCGTTTACTTCGCCGGCAAACAACTTGTTGCTGAACCTGTTGATATTCCGGTCCAAACACATACCCTTTATTTATTCTCGCTTCAGTTTTTGTAATACCGGCTGCAGCAATGTGCGCCTCACCATTCTGAATTTGTTTAATTAGCTGTTCAAAATTATCAACAATCTTGAATTTTACTTTTAAACCATGCAACTTTGCGAAAGACTGTATTAAATCATGTTCAAAGCCTACTTCGCCTTCCCTGCCCTGATACCACGTTGTTGGAGCATTACGTGTTAAAACAATAAGCTCCCCTTGCTTTTTTAATGCATCAATATCCTTATTGCCACAAGCAGAAAGAAAAACAGAAGAAACAACAAAGACAAGCAGAGAAATTTGTCTTATACATGTAAATTTCACAGGCAACCCCACAATACCGGAAAAAACCAGTTTTTAGACCCTGCTTAAAGTATAAACGTAATTGGTGGGAAGTTGAAAGTTTCAGGAAGATCTTAATAAAGAAGAATGTGTGGTTGCCCATTCCAAGGCTTCAAAAAAGCAGTCTCGGATTTTAGTGGAATTTATAGCGCCAAAGTTTGCTTCTTCCCACTCACAGTTTTCATAGGCAATAATACTACGTAACATTTCACCCAACACACCTTGCTTCTCAAGCAATGCTAACTTTATATTATCTGAAAGCGGCAAAGATTCAACTAATACACTCATCTCCTGATCCATTAAACTGTCAAGATTGGAGAATAATCCCACAGTGAAGCTGATATTTTTATCAAGATTAGCGAGATCAGCAATAATCTCTGACATTTTTGCGCGCACTAATGAAATAATCAAAAGCTCATGAGGCTTATCCTGTATTTGAGACAATGCGACAAGATTGGCAAGATTACATATCGTTGTTCGCCCCAGCATCATTATAGCCTGCTGAATGGATTCTATTTCTTTACCTAAACCAAACTGTGCTGAGTTAATATAGCGCAAAACCCGGACAGACATGGTGACATCCTGCATGATGATTTTAGATAATTCACTGTCACTAACAGCAGGATCTTGTAACTTAGCCAACAACTCCAGTATTGCTACTTTATTCGTTGGTAGCTTTTGGCCTTTAACAATATTAGGTTTACTAAAAAAATACCCCTGAAAGTAATCAAACCCCAGCTCTTTACAGTGCTCAAATTCCTGCTGAGTTTCTACTTTTTCAGCCAGTAATTTACGTTTATCATCTTTAAGCAAAGCAACATGTTGCTCCAGCTCATCTTTTGAAATCGCCATTAAGTCAATCTTAATAATATCAGCAACATCAACCAGTGGTTTTAAAGACTCATGATAAATAAAATCATCAAGCGCAACCGTATAACCAGATTTAACCAGACCTGTTACAGCTTCAACAATGGAATCTTCTGCTTTTATATCTTCAAGAATTTCCAGAACAAGTTTTTCTTTGAATTCTGGATAAGGTAAATTAGACATATTTAAAATGTGATTATACGTCAGATTGATAAACGCCTTATGTTGCCCAACCAGCGTTTCCATGCCAATTTCAGTTAATGCATTTAGAATGACATCGGATGTCGCTGTGTCTCCATCAGTAACATTTGCAGCATTAGCATCACCGGAGCGGAATAATAACTCATAAGCAAAAACATCCAGTTTTGTGTCAAAAATTGGTTGTCGACCAACAAAAATATCTTCCATTTGCTTAGTGCTTATCCTGATTTTGGGGACGTCCCTGCTTATTTATCGGACAATCAATAATATAACTTTACTTGTATTGGCAAATATACCGGGTTTTGACCAGGATTTACTTTATATATTAAACCTTTCGTTTATACTTAAATAATTGGTTTAATCTATTACTGCTATATACAGGAAATCATGAACTTACGTGATCTGAAATATGTTATTGCTGTCGCTGAAACTAACCACTTTGGTAAAGCGGCTGAACATTGCTTTGTTAGTCAGCCTACCCTGAGCGGCCAAATTAAGAAACTGGAAGAAGAGCTGGGGGTAACTATTTTTGAACGGACTAACCGCTCTGTCGAAATAACGCCAATTGGTGAGTCCATTCTTGAACATGCCCGCATTATGGTCGAACAGGCAAACGTTATCACCCAACTGGCACAAGCTCATCAGGATCCTTTGGCTGGTCCTTTGCGCATAGGCGTTATCCCAACCCTTAGTCCTTACTTAATGCCTTTAATATTAGTGCCTATCAGAAAACAACACCCTCAAATGAACCTAGTACTTTCTGAAGAAATGACTGACACCCTGCTGGAGCGATTACATAACCATGAAATTGACGCTGCTTTATTAGCAACTGAAGCAGACAGTCAGGATTTAAAAGCGATGGACTTATTTGATGAGCCATTATGGATTGCTTACCCAAGTAAACATCCTTTTTATACTAAAGAAAAAATCAGTCGCCGCGATTTAGATGATGCAAATTTACTATTATTATCAGAAGGCCATTGTCTTGCTAAACAGGTAATGGACGTATGTCACCTTAAAGAACGAAAAGATCAAGGCGATATGGCCGACTTACGCGCGTCCAGTTTAGAAACATTATTACAACTGGTAAGTGCCGGATTTGGTACAACTCTGGTACCCGCACTAGCAATGCGCGGTTCATGGGCAACTGGTAGCGGAATAGCCACACAAAAACTTGAGTTTAAAGATGCTTACCGCCGCATATCACTTGTTTATCGGAAATCCTTTCCAAGACAACAAGCACTTGATGCCTTTGCAAAAATCATTTTTGAGAATTTACCCAATACAGTCTATCCACTTGTAAAAAATAAACGCGCTGGTAAAAAACGAAAAAAATCTTAGTTAAAAGTAACCCTGTTTACAATCCTATCTGAGATAAATCCAGTTTATTATTTTTAATCGGTGGGCACCAAAAATAAGCCCCCGTGATTGGGCGTGTAAATTTAAACAAAGCATCGCTTACAGAATCATCGAGCCCTATCATACGGTTCAGCACAGCCTCAAAAGCATAAAATGATTTTCCGAAAGCAACAAACATCAAACCACCATCTTGTGCTTCAACCCAGGGCATTGAACGGCGCAACATAAATGCTTCTGGTTCAAAATTTTCCTGTGCGGCACGTTTAACATGTGCAGACTCAGGGGCTTCATCAAATTCTTCGTTATCACTAACATGTCGGCCAATCGCATCGTCCTGTTCCTTTGTCGACATCGAATCGAAACTATCAAAGTCATGTAACCACTGTTGAACTGCAACAAAGCTGCTACCATCCATGCCAGCACCCTGCCCTTGTACAACCGCAGCTTGCACAGCATCATCTCCACCTGGGTTCTCTGTACCATCAACATATCCACTTAAATCCCGGTTTTCGTCATACTGAAAAGAGTCAGTTACATCACTAAGAGAAAAAGCCGGGCTTAGTAATATTTCAATCATTCGTGAACGATGAAATAACTCACCTCGATCAGTGCCACGCAACCAGCACCAGAGAGCAGCGGGTGTTGATGGAATTTCATAACCATCTCCTGCTTGTGCGGTAAACGTCGTCAAACCTGGCACATCCTTTTTTAGTAAATTAACCACCGAGTGCCCTAAACCTATAACGGTACTTTCAGTATCCAGGTTATCAGCCAACACCTTTAGTGCGACATTTACTTCTGCTTCTGAATCAACAGTAAATGTTAAATATCTTGCAAGCTTCGTTTCTTCTGCCAGAATGCCAGGCTGTGCTAGGTTCATCGATATATTCCTTATATTATGTATTACCAATCCAAGATTACCTTAATCTTTACTATAGTCAAATCAATTAAGACCGCATGAAGATTCTGTATCCATTTGATAGTTATGCACTTTTATCACTCATAATTAATAGTTTTTACCTATTGTTTTCATTTGATCAAACGATTTTACCACTTGTTAGATTAACCCGATAATTACTCCCGTACTCAGAAACAAGTCTTAAATTTTTTACAAGAGGATATAGAAATGGAAAATCGTGAAGGTCAAAATATACCACAAGTTACTTTTCGCACACGTCGCAACCACGAGTGGGTAGACGTAACATCTAATGATGTGTTTAAAGGTAAAACAGTAATTGTTTTCTCATTGCCAGGTGCTTTTACACCAACTTGCTCATCAACACATGTACCACGTTATAACCAGTTAACACCAACTTTTAAACAACACGGTGTGGATGAAGTAATTTGTGTTTCTGTCAATGATGCCTTTGTTATGAACGAATGGAAAACAGAACAAAATGCAGACAACGTTAGCTTTATGCCTGATGGAAATGGTCACTTTACAGAAGGCATGGGCATGTTGGTTGATAAAGAAGATCTGGGTTTCGGTAAACGTTCATGGCGTTATTCAATGTTAGTTAAAGATGGCGTTGTTGAGAAAATGTTTGTTGAACCAAACAAACCAGGCGACCCATTTGAAGTATCAGATGCCGACACAATGTTAGAATACATTGCTCCGAATGCTGAAAAACCAAAAGATGTTACTATCTTTACACGTGAAGGTTGTGAATATTGTGTACGAGCAAAAGGCATGTTACATGATGCAGGTATTCAATTCGAAGAGTTGGTATTAAACCGTGATTACACTGAAGCAACTATTCGTGCAGTATCAGGCATGTCGACAGTTCCACAAATCTTTATCAACGGTGAACATATCGGTGGTTCAGAAGATTTAGAACAATATATGTCAAAATCGAAAGCAGCTTAAAAACTGCTCGCACAGTAATATCGACAGGAGGTGCAATTACTGCACCTCCTTTTTATAGTCACCTATAATATTACCATTCCAACTCGTATCTCGTTCTTTTCTTAAATAATTATTCATTATCTTTTGCAATACGATTTAAAATAATATCGCTTAATTGAGCAATAACATTTTTACGTGTAGAAGTGATATGCGAACCTTCAGTCCAGATTATTTCTTTAGGATCACTGGCAGCATGATGTAAATGCTTAACCTCTGTGAGCAGTAAAGCTTCATCTTGTTTTGAGTTTACAATAGCAACTTTACGTGGTGCGATTTTACCAATCCATCTAACCGGATCAATATATTGCGCTCCTATTGAATAGCCAACGATATAAGAAAAAGCCGTTGCAAGCCATTCAGAATCAACATGCTTCAGAAAATTATGCCTGATTGTAGCAACTGGATTTGCACTGCCCTGTACTATCCAGACACGTGAAACTCGCTGTTCCTTCACGGCAGGAACACTAATAAAAAATGCACCTAAACTTACACCAATATATTCCAGGTGATTTTTATCTGTATAATTTTGCTGAAGTAAATAATCGGTTACTAACCCAACTGCAGGAGGTGTTCGTTGGATTGCAGTTTGTAAATCATGAATACGGTAAAAAAACTTTACACCCGCATAACGTTTAGGAGTATAACCAGGATACGAGAGCGATGCACAAATCACATTCTTAATAAGGGGAATCAATTCACAGCTTTTATGTCCTGTTTCAAGGCCACCCAGTAAAAGTACAACCGGTAGAGGCTTATTGACAGCAAGTTTCGGACGCCGAACAAGTAATGTTACTCTTAATCCACTGGTAGAAATTAAAGCAATTTCTGTATAAAGCGAGTCTTCATTTAACCACTGTTTATTAACAATGGTAGAGCTCAGCTTGCCTTTGCGAAGAAAGTAATCATCAGCAGGATCAGAAATAACTGGTACAGCAACATACGTTGTAATGACCAACATCAGTAAAACAACTATTGCTATCAGTCGTCGTATCATTAGTTCGGTAGACTCGCTATAGAAAAAATCAGAAATCGTTTTACAGGCATATTTTTTTACGCTATAAATACGTAAAATACGTAAGTTAGAAAAACTAAAATCACATAAGGGTAAGCAACAGTCGGTTTTAATGAATTCGACACATATTCCTTTATTAATCCAACAACCCCCTGTCGTTTTTCTTCCCACTGAGAATAAAATTGAAAAGCCAATTCTATATTATCAGGGTTTTCTCTTTTTGCCTGCTCTAGAAAAAGAATTCTTGCTTCCAGGCGCTTCTGGAATGTTTTCCAGACTCCATCCTGAAGCCAGAGAATAAGAATAAATGTGATTGCAATCCATACGTTATTAATAAAGCTTATTGCAATCACACAGACCAATACACTAATAAGCTTAACGACTAATGAAAACCTTTCGTATTTTTCAATATCACGATGTATTACTGCCCATTCATTTTGAAGTTCATTCATAATAAATATTTGCTCAAACTAAAATTTATCCACTAACCTGGCTTTACTATTACGTATGTCTTCCCAGGAATCAGCCTGTACGACAGCAACATTGCCAGCAGAC
>Ga0316207_10003989_pt1 | contig 13211 bp, 13 predicted proteins | sample 6weekpyrite_MG_FD_204943 | JGI IMG/M metagenome (GOLD analysis project Ga0316207, IMG submission 204943) | Microbial mat bacterial communities from mineral coupon in-situ incubated in ocean water Damariscotta River, Maine, United States -... | ecosystem: Environmental > Aquatic > Marine >... | reverse complement strand
TTTTTCGGATGAGGATAGGATAGAAAATATTCGCCGTATAGGGGAGGTGGCCAAACTCTTTGTAGATGCAGGAAATATCGTATTAACAGCTTTTATATCACCTTTTCAAAAGGATAGAACAATGGTGCGCTCTTTGGTGGATACAGGAGAATTTATAGAGATATTTGTTGATACGCCTTTGGAAGTCTGTGAAAAAAGAGATCCAAAAGGTCTGTACCAAAAAGCACGCCAGGGAGAGATAGAGAATTTCACAGGAATAAGCTCACCTTACGAAGCACCAGTAGAAGCAGAAATACACCTGCATAACGATAACAGGGATATTGAAGAATTGGCTGAACAGGTTATTAGCTATATGAAAGAGAAAGGGTATTTGGATGCTTGAGAAGATTGAACTGGAACTGATTGTAGCTATTGCTAAAGAAGCTGGAAGTGCCATAATGCAGATCTATGATAGAGATTTTCTTATTGAGTATAAAGATGACAAGTCCCCACTGACAGAGGCAGACACGCGCTCAAATGAGATTATCTGTCTTGCTCTAAAAAAGGCATATCCTGGTATTCCTATTCTGTCGGAAGAGAATAAGACGCAAGATTATGAAACACGTAAAAACTGGGAGTACTTCTGGCTGATTGACCCCATTGACGGAACAAAAGAGTTCATTAAAAAAAATGGTGAGTTTACGGTGAATATCGCTCTTATACATAGAGATACACCTGTATTAGGTGTTGTTTATGCTCCTGCTTTAGGTGATATGTATAAGGCCAAAAAAGGGGAGGGGGCTTTTAAAAATACATCGAGATTACCTCTTGAATTTAATGGAACACCTGAAAAGTCATTAAAGGTGGTGGCTTCTAAGTCGCACCTCTCTGAAGAGACTCAAGCATTCATTGATATTTTAGCTCAAGAGACAGAGCATATTGAACAGGTCTCAAAGGGCAGTTCATTAAAACTTGTAATGGTCGCTGAGGGATCTGCAGATATTTATCCTCGTTTGGCACCGACTATGGAGTGGGATACGGCGGCAGCTGATGCGATAGTGAGAGAATCGGGAAAAATGAGCTATCAATACAGCCAAAACTTAAGTGAAGCCCTTATTTATAATAAACATGATCTTCTTAATCCTTGGTTTGTAGTTAAGTAAAATTCGCTATAATTCTAGTAAAACTCAGGAATATATTATGAGAAAAAGATCGGCCTTTACCCTTATTGAACTATTAGTTGTTATTGTTATTATCGGGCTATTAGCCTCTTTAGTCGCGCCAAAGTTTTTTGGAAAACTTGATGATGCCAAGGTCAAAACGGCTAAGGCTCAGGTAGAGATGTTATCAACCTCATTAGATGCATTCAGACTTGACACGGGGAGATATCCTACAACATCAGAAAGTTTGGCGATATTATGGAAAAAAAGAGACAGTAATATCCGAGGTTTCAACGGTCCATATCTACCAAAGGCTGTTAAAGAAGACCCATGGGGGAATGCATATCAGTATAAGGGAGAGAGCAAAAATGATAATCCTTATGAGTTGTTCTCTTTTGGTGCGGATGGTGCAGTGGGCGGAACAGACCTGAATGAGGATGTTTCTATATGGGATTAAAACTCTTTGGTGAGATTTTAATTGATAACAAAGTCTGTGAAGAAGATCATGTTTTAGAGGCCTTGTCAGTGCAAAAGGAGATTGGGGGTAAGATAGGTACTGTCTTACTTAACAGCGGTGTTATCTCAGAGGCTCAGCTGTTTGACACACTCTCTGAACAGCTAGGTGTTGAACTGTACAACACACTAGGCAGAGATGATTTCTCTACTATAGAACTTGAAAATATACCCAGCAAGTTTTTTGTTAATAATAAGATATTCCCTTTCAAAGAAGAGAATGAGACACTCTTTGTCGGTGTTGATGATGTTTTTAAGATGGATGCTTTTTCGTTCATAGAGTCACAAACAGATAAACAGATCAAACCTTATTTTTTATATTCTGATGAGTTAAGACAGTTTGAAAACCAGTATGAGATGGATAACACGCAAGATGTCTTTGATGTGGACGAAGATGAAGCTGACAAGCTCAAAGAGTTGGCTTCTGAAGCACCTGTTATCAAACTGGTCAATAACTTTTTCACTAAGGGTATTAAAGCAAGAGCCTCGGATATTCACTATGAGTCATACAAGGATGGGATAAAGGTGCGTTTTAGAGTAGATGGACGTCTGACGGATGTAGAGTCTATCCCTTTAAAGATGAAACTGGCTATCATCGCGCGTTTAAAGCTTATTTCAAAGATGAATATCTCTGAAAACAGGCTCCCTCAAGACGGTCGTATCAGTTTGAAGATAGCCGGTCAAGAGTTTGATGTTCGTTCTTCTTCTGTACCTACGGCTTTTGGTGAGAGTTTTGTTTTAAGACTTTTGGGAAAGCAGGCTATCTCTTATAGCTTGGAAGGTCTAGACTTCTATAGTGATTCTATGAACTTGTTAAAAGAGATTTCCGCCAATCCTAACGGTATCTTTTTAACGACAGGACCAACAGGTAGTGGAAAGACAACAACGCTTTATTCTCTTCTCAATGAACTTCACACTGAAGATACAAAGATTATTACTGTTGAAGACCCGGTTGAATACGAGCTTCACGGAATTTCCCAGATACAGGTAAGAGCAGATATCGGTTTTAACTTTTCAAATGCATTACGTTCAATTTTAAGACAAGACCCTGATATTATAATGATTGGTGAGATTCGTGACCTTGAAACAGCACAGATCGCCGTTCAAGCAGCATTGACAGGTCACTTGGTTATCTCAACCTTACACACGAACTCGGCACTTGGTGCGATTACACGACTTTTAGATATGGGTGTGGATTACTTTTTATTGAAGTCTTCTGTTGTCGGTTTGATGGCCCAAAGACTTGTTCGACGTTCTTGCGAAGCTTGTGCGGAACCGATTGAGCTTTCTGTAGAGGATAGAGAGAAGTACAAGATCGATGGTCTACTTAAGAAATATAGTTTTATACAAGAGAACTTTTCTACTTCAAAAGGCTGTTCTGTCTGTAATGGAAGCGGTTTTATAGGACGACTGCCTATTTCTGAGATTGCTAAGTTTGATGATGATATTAAGGCTCTTTTTGAGCAAGAGAGCATAGGAAATGAAGACTTATCGGATTTTGGTTACAGAAATATGTATGAAGACGGTATCTTAAAAGTCATAGAAGGAAAAACGACCTTCGAAGAGATTATAAGTGTGACCAATGAGTAAGTATGAGATCAGCTACGAGGCATTAAGTTCAAACGATGAACAGCTAAGTGGTACTTTCAAGGGTACAAATGAGAGCTTTAAACACTTTATAAAAGCAGAAAAACTTACCCTTCTCTCATACAAAGAAAAAAAGATAAAACTAAAAGCCGGAAAGTTTACCGGAAGTGATTTTCAATCTTTTGTAGAAGAGCTGTATTATCTTATCGGCTCAGGTATGAAGATAGATGACTCTTTAAAACTGCTACTTAAAAATACACAAAAAGAAGTAGTCAGCGAATTTATAAAGATTATTTTGGAAACCCTGAAAACGGGGGAACAGCTTTCAAAGTCAATTGAAATCGCCCAAGAAAAGCTCTCTATTGAAAAAAATAAACTGGCTCTTTCTGTTATCTCAAGTGGAGAGGAAGTTGGAGCTTTAGCGGGTTCATTAAGCACATTAAGTGATTATCTTCTGTTTAAAGAAAAAATAAACTCTGAGATCAAACAGGCACTTTCTTATCCGATATTCTTAATCATTATGAGTGTAAGTATGGTGTTTTTTGTCTTCTTTTTTATCGTGCCCAAGTTTACAGAGATCTTCAGTGCAGATGAACTTGATAATCTACCGGCAATATCACAGATGGTTCTTAAAGCGGGACTGTATGTCAATGAACACTCCTCTGTCGTATTGATCGGATTTGGACTGTTCATCGGGACTTTTCCTTTTGCTTTCAAGTTGTTCAAGAAAAACCTTCATCGTTTTATCTTAAAGATCCCTATGATTGGTAAGCTGACAGTTTATATAGAACTCTCAAGAATATTTAACTCGATTGGAATTATGCTCCAAGGGGGAATCAAGATAGATAAAGCCCTAAAACAGAGTGTAAGTCTTACAGAGATCAATGAGCTAAAAGCGATCTTTAAAGAGTGCCTGTATGAGATCAAGAAAGGAAATAAACTGAGTGACAGTTTGGCCGGGCATGCTCTTCTTCCTCCTCAAGTTGCTTCAATGGTCAGTGTCGGAGAAAACAGTGCCAAGTTGGACGAGGTTTTTTTAAATCTTGCTCTGCGATTTTCTGAGAGTTTTCAAAAGCAGACTAAAAGTGTCCTCTCGCTCATGGAACCGGCGATTATTGTTTTAATGGGGATATTTATTGCGGTGATCGTTGTCTCAATCATGCTAGCCGTTATCTCTATAAGTGATCTCTCATAAATGATGAAAGCATTTACACTAATAGAACTTTTAGTGGTCATTATCTTAATCGCATTTATCATATCGGTTGTCTCACCTACGGGATACAGACTGTATGAAAGTTTTTTGTCTTACATAGAAGAAAAAGAGAAAAAAGATACCTTAAAAGAGTTAAGGTTTCAAGCCTTTTTAACCCAAACAGAGAACAGAGAATATAATATATCAATACTAGGAGCAGATTATCTTGAAGCCAAGAAAAGCAGTCATAACGATTGAGGTTCTTATTGCTTTAATCGTGATGTTCTCTGCTGTCGTCTTAACCACATCATCTATACGAACCCTTAATCTTTTTAAATTAAAAAAAGAGAAGTATGAGGTAAACTATACAACTGTCTTAAGTTTAAAAGCAATGTTTGAGAATAGAGCTTTTGATCAAAATGGGGGGAAGTTTACTGGAAGTATAAATGGGTTTTCATATGAAATGAGCTACAAGCTTAATGAGAATAAAAGAACATATGTACTGGGAGAAACAGATGCCCTTGGCGGAAATATAGGACCTTATTATATATTCTTATATGTATGCGAGCTCAAACTTTTTAAAAACAGTTCATATTCTCAATCCAATTTTCAAATTTTAAAACATATGAAAGTTCCTGTACATGAATAAGTCGGCCTTTTCTCTTATTGAAGTTTTAGTAGCTATGGTAATTGTCAGTCTTATTACTACTACAGGTATGTTTTCATTTAAGTTAGCCATCAATCAAATTGATAGGCAGAGCTCACTGTCCTTTGATGAACCCATCCATTTTAGTCAGCTTAAAAATCTTTTTAATGCAACTTATTTTTATACAGAAGAAAAAAAGGAGCAGTTTACTCCTGCAGAACTTTTTGAGTATAAATATCTTTTTAGAAAAAGTGAGAATGAAATTACATTTGTTTCTAGTGCTCCTATATATAGTAAGAAATTGAGTCTTGTAAATTTAAAAATTATTGATAATAAGCTTATGTACAAAGAAGAGGAAATTTATAATCCAAAACAAGATTATAAAAAACCTATTTTTTTGGAAGATACTTCTGAACATGAACTTTTAACAGATATTAAAAATGCAAAATTTACTTATGAAAAACCTATCGACTTACCCGCAGATATAAGTTCAAGAGTTCCTAAGCTTGTTAAACTTGAATTTGTAAGAAACGATGTAGACTTTACTTATATATTTGATATAAAGTACAACTTTTATTATCTGAAACAGTTTTTAAAAAGTAAAAGGTTGACGCAGTGAGAAATAGAAAGGCTTTTGCACTTGCTATGGTCTTGTGGATCAGTGCTATTTTAATGGCATCTACTATTTATCTTTTGGGCATGTATAAGAAAAGTGTTACTAACGCACAAGACCTAAATGATAAACTGGTCGCTGAACTTAATTGTGATAGCTATATTGATAGATTGAAGTTCTATGCCTTGACAGGCAGGTACAGTCAAAACTATGTTCAAAATGATCTAGAAGGATTTCCTTCAACATTGGTATTGAATAATACTTTTAAAAACCTTGATGAGAATGTAAGTATTCGACTGAGGTCTGGTGGACAGATGTTGTCATTTTATGATTCAAATATATTGACACTTAATCATCTCATTCATTTTTATACCAAAGACAGATTAAATTATAATGACCCCTATCAGGATTGGCTTGATTTGGATTCCAATAGCTTACTTAATGGTGCTGAAAATGGTTATTATTTTACTTTTACAAAACAGTATTCTTGCAGTAATATTGGTGTTATACAACACCCGGAAGAGCTATTTTTAATAAAAAATTTTAAAGATATTGATGAAGGGGTTCGTTCTGAGATAATAAAAAACTTTCATTTTGTAAATCATTCAGGCCTAAATGTATGGATGATAAAGCCTAAGGATATTAAGAAATACATTATTATAAGTGATTTTGATCTTACCCAGTTAAGTGTCTTATATCAAAATGACCCAATCAAGTATGTATATAGTCTGCAAGTTCTTTTAGCAAAAAATGGATTAGATCAGGCAAGTCAGTCCCCTAGCTATGTGATAGATGGAGATATTAATGTAAAGTATAGAAATAGTAGAGTCAAAAAACAGTTTAGCTTCTATTTTCAGAATTCATATAAGACGCCTTATTTAAGTTACAAAAATTATCTATCAACAGACTAGAAAGAGCAGTCGAAGTCTAAAAGAAGATGTGAACTTAAGTAAAAAATGTTATAATGCAAAAATTTCAGTCAAGGAAAGAACATTATTAATAGCAAATTATTTATACATTTTAAATCCTCGACCTCTACGGTACTTTTGTACAATGATGTAACTGTGATCCCAAGTATTATGAAATAAATCATGAAAATAGAACTATTTAATTTACTTAGAAAATTTGATTTTTTAGACCTTCTGAAGGTTGAAGAGAGCTATTATAATAGCTTTGATCTGAAAAAAACAAAGAAACTTTCTAAAGAAGTTGTTTTACTTAATTATGCGGAACATTCTCCATACAGTAATTTCGACATTTTCTATAATATTGAAAATGAGAAGGTTAATCTTTGGTATACGGATAAAGAGTTTGATGCTACGATTGTTCTACCAGAGTCTGTCGTCTTTACTAAATATTTCGTAAAAAATAAGGTAGATGGAATTATTGTCTTTGACACTCATCCTAAAAAACTTATTGTAATAAAAGATGGTGTTTTGCAACGTCAATTCTCAAAAAATGAGATTGCGCCTTATGAGATAAGCTTACTTAAAAAAGAGTTTGCAGTAGATGGTTATCATGTGTATAATACCCAAGAGTATCAAGAGTACTTTAAATATGCAGTTGAGTCCCTCTCATTAAAAAATATTTTAGATTTTTTTAGTTTCGAGTTTAATTATAAGAACCTGATTGATGTAATCGTTAAAAAGATCTCTATACCGCTGAGTGTCTTTGTATCTGTCCTTTTATTTATAGAGTTCCTAAACTATTTCTATGTGCAGGATAGATTGAAGGGTGTAGAAAAAGAGTATAGTGCAGTAAAAGAAAAAACACAGATGACACGAGATAGTGTTAATGAAATACAAGACATGACCGGTAAGTACATTAAGTTAGAAAAAGAGTTTGATAACAATAAAAAGCTTATTAAGGCGGTTGACTCTGTTTCAGGCATAATCAAAGATGCTAATGCTAGTTTCCTGTTTTTAAGGATTTCTGAAAATGAGTTCAGAATCAAGGTCGATACTAATCAAACTTCACAGGTATTTACAAAGATTGTCAACTTAGGGTATTTTGAAGACCTAAAGATACAAAGTGCAGTAAAGAACAGACGGGATCCCGGTGAAAAGGTAATTGTTAAAGGTGAGGTAAAGTGGTGAACAGTAAAAAATTCTTAGCACTTCTTGTATCTATCTTTTTGTATATTAATGTCTATGTGCCTCTAAGCGAGAGCAATACTAAAGACATATCAAAATTGACCTTGTACGAAGAGAAACTTAAAAAAGAGAAATACTTTTTAGAAAATAGATCTAAGTTGGTTGAATTTGTATCCCAGAGTAAAAAGGGCTTGGATAAAAATTCAAACTTAATGTATCCTGCAACGCTGCAAAATGCGATCGTATTTAACAGGATGCAGACAAAAGTAAAGCATCTGGCTTCTAAATATCAAGCAAAGGTTGTTAACGTTTTATGGGGTGAACCTTACAGTGAAGACGATATCACTTATACGATAATGCCTTTTACCTTTATTTTAGAGATAGAGCCTGCGGATGCATCCAAATATTTAAATGCGTTGCTTGCAGATTCAAAAGCTATAACGATTAAAAAAGCTTTTTTTGTGAAGAAGAAAAATGAGATTGTGATGAATGTACAGGTGAATTTATATAAGAGTGGAAAACAAAATGACTAAGTTGTGGAGCACGGACTATAAAATCTCTAAAAAAACTTATGGGGTCATGACGGCGTTTTTTTTACTTTATATTATCAGTATTATTTTTGAGTACAACAAAGAAAAGAAACTTATATCTGAAAATGAGGCATATGAAATTGTTTCTGAGCTAAAGTATGATGCTCAATTTAATTCTCAAGCTTATCTTTTTGATAACAGTGCTTGGCAAGTGATATCGCAAAAAAAAGAGAAATCTATAGATAACAATAATACAGAGACAGTGAAAATAGTGCCTATCACAATTGACAAGAGTATATTTCCTATGCGAGTATGCGAAAAAGATGACTGTTATGAGTTTATCGCATTTAAAAACGATCTAATGGTTTTTTATGGCAAGAAAAGTGATGGCACTGATGGTTTTATCAATACTAGAGTTGGTGATAGTTTAAATACAAGAATTATGATTAAAAGTAGAAGTAGCAAAGGTGTTGAATTTTTTGATAATGAGTTGAATGTGACAATTGCTATTAATCTTTTTGATATTAATATATCAATGTATGAAATAAAAGAAAAAATGGAGATTAAAAATGAAAAATAATTTAGGATGGTTTTTACTAATAGTTTTGGCTGTGTTAAACTTCGGATGTGCTGATAAAAAGGTTGAACCTGTTCATTATGATAAGTTTAGTCTCAAGCTAGAACTAGAGGACAATGATCAAGTTCAAGAAATTATTTTAAATGAGGATAATAAAACTGTCAAGGAAAAAACAGATTTCTCTCCAATAGAGACTGTTCCGTCTTATATTAAGGCAGGGGTATTACCTAAGAAGATGGGTGAGAAACGAAAAAACTTTTTAAAAAACCCTAATAAGAAATTAAAAATCTCTGTAGAAAATATTCCGATTAACAAGTTTATCCATCTTGTATTTGGAGAAGTGTTTAAACTTAACTATTCAGTTTCAGAGACCTTGGAAAAGAGGAAAGACAAGGTCACTATGCGCATGGATGAAAAAGTGACTAAAACAGAGCTTTATAGTGTTATTGAAGGAATTCTAAAAAATTATAAAATTCAAGTAGAAAACAAAAATGGTGTTCTTTTTGTTTCATCGGGTAGTCAACAGCATAAACAAAAACTAGATTACAAGATCTCATTTGGAAAAAAACTTCAATATGAGAATATTCCTGAAAATGAGATGATCTTTCAGATTCTGCCTATTGATTACATTGGCTTAAGTAAGGCAAGAGATGTCTTACAAGAGTTCGCACTTTCTAAAAATGAGGCCAGAGTTTTTACTATGAGTGGAAACAATGCACTTTTAATCAAAGACTTTGCTTCAAACATACGTAGAGGCTTAAGTCTCTTAGAAACCTTAGATAAGCCCTACTTACGAAAGAAAACATTTAAACTTATTCGTTTAGAGCATATCGGAGTGGATAAGTTTAATGCCCGCATTAGAAAAGTATTTGATGTTTTAAACATTACGGTTGCTAGCAATATTCAGGGTGAACCGATCTCTTTGCTGCCGATTGAAGAGATAAATGCTCTTTTTGTCATTACAGACAAGACGGAATTGATAGATACTATAATGTATTGGAAGAGCAAACTTGACAATATTGAAGAACTTGGGGATAAAAAACAGCTCTTTGTATATCATACAAAACACAGAGCGGCTAAAGAAGTTGAAGAGATATTGGAAGAGGTTATGAACAATACGGTTGAAAGTAAAAAGCCTGTTTTAAAAGACTCCGGTAGTATTTTAAATAAGTCTAAGTTCCCGGGTAAGACAAAGGCTAAGGCAAACTCGAGTACTGTTCCTAGTGAAACTAAGGTGACTCTCGATGAGGAGAGAAACAACTTGATATTTTATATGTTGCCTAGTGAGTACAAAGCAATAGATAAACTTTTAGCAGCTATAGATACAAGGGCCCAACAGATACTCATCGAGGTAACAATTGCAGATATATCTTTAGTGGATAAATTACAGTATGGTTTAGAGTGGTATTTGAATAGTTCATCGGGTAAGAGACCTGAATGGGGAATAAAAACAGAAGGTCTGCTTAATCTTCCATCTGGTGGGCTTGGTGGGTTTGTTACCGACACTGATTTAGGCGCGTTATTTAGTGCTTTTGCCCAAGACAACCTTTTAAATATTTTATCTTCACCGAAGCTTATTGTTCTAAATAATGAGTCAGCAAGTTTTACAGCAGGTGCTCAGGTTCCAATCATTACCTCACAGGCTACAGCTTCTGATGTGGGTACAGGTACAGGTGGACAACCTAGCTTTGTACAAAATGTGAGTTATGTCAGTACGGGTGTTACTTTATCAATAACACCGACGATTACAGCAGATGACACAATTATCTTACAGATAAACCAAAGTGTAAGTGAAGCGCAAAACAATAATACCTCAAGCATATCTTCTCCAATTATTATTCAGCGCTCAATTGATACAAAGGTTGTATTAAGACACGGGGAAGAACTTATCTTAGGTGGAATGATTAGGGAAAATAATAGTTTGACTGAGTCGAAGGTTCCTCTTCTTGGGGATATTCCTTGGCTTGGTGAATTGTTTAAAACATACTCTGAAACAACAGATAAAACTGAACTTATTTTTGTCGTTAAGCCTTATATATTGAACAAGGTTAAAAGTACGGATGTAATTTTAGAATCTTTTCCGAGTTTAGTCGGTCCTAATTAGGTAGAATAAACATACAGTAGCCTGAGCTTAGAGCATACGCTATCTGTTTCTTGTCACCTGGGTAAACTTATTTAAAGTAAACGACGATTGATTAGATAAATAAGAGTATTTGTTCGTCATAGTAGAGCTAAATTAGGCTTAAGTGTTGTAAATAGTCTTGTGTTTTTACGAAAGAGAACTTAGATGAATAGAAGTGTCTTAGGTATTTCTATCCATCTTTTAGATATATTTATTTTTCTTTTACTACACGAAAACCAAAGAAGTAGTTTCTAAAGTTAGCTGGAAGGGCTCCTCGGTTTGCAGAACGTAATGCTTTTGGTATATTGTCCCATGAACCACCACGAACCACTTTTTTTCCTTCTCCCACATATGCACTTCCGTCTTTTGGAGTGAAGTTATAACTTGCAAAAGTATCCTCGCACCATTCCCATACATTTCCATGCATATCATATAGACCCCAGGCATTTGGTTTTTTTGTGCCTACCTTATGTGTTCGGTATTCACTATTGGATAGATACCAACTTGTATCATTGAGACTTTGATTGTTATCACCTGAACTGAACATAGTATTAGTTCCAGCTCTTGCTGCGTATTCTCTTTCTGCTTCAGTTGGTAAACGGTATTTTTCACCGGTCTGTTTGCTTAACCATTTGACATAATCTTGGGCGTCATTCCATGAAACCTTCATAACAGGACAGTTGTCTTCTAAACACATATATTTAAAATCTTTATCTTTTAAGGGTTCTCTACAAGAACCTTCTAAGACACACTTGTTGTATTCACCTAGGGTAACTTCATATTTTCCCATATAGAAATCATAATCAATAGTGACTTTATGGACTGGACTTTCATCAGGGTCACCTTTATCTGACCCCATAAAAAAGCTACCTGACTTGATTAAAACCATGGGACTTATAGTGTTTTCCTCTACATCAGAAAGAGCCGATAAACTTAAGCTGAGTATAAAAATACTGAGTATAGCTTTTATCATAATAATTCCTTGAATATTAATTTTTTAAAATTATATAAAAAGTTTCTTTCAGTTACATTATGGGTTTAAGCCTTAAAGGACTGAAAAGAATATTAAAAGTAAAAAACAAGGATTAAGAGTAAGTTTTTAATAGCTTACATTATATAAAGGCCAAAACAAGTTCAAAAAAGTAATAAAAAATAATAATATATTATGTAATGCCTTAGCTTTGAATTGAATATGATTAATAAATGGTTAAGTTTACTAACCCTATAATAGCAGTCAGAAACGTATGTTTCGCGCGAAATACCCAAACATTCTCAAGGAGAGAAAATGAAAAAACAAATTTTAGTATCTACTATTGCTTCACTAGCATTAGTTAGTGGTCTACAAGCTGGTACATCTACAATCACTGCCGGTGCTGACATTAATGGTTCTGTACATAGTGCAAAAATTCAAGCAGCAACTTTAACAATTAATGCAAGTGATTCTAACATCACTGGTTTAGCAAATGTTGGTGCAGCAAACTATAACAGATTCATTACTTACGTTCCTAATGTTTCTATTGGTTCGGGTAACCTTATCACTATTAAAGTAAACAATGGTGCTGTTCTTGGTAATGCAGGAAATAACCTTTGGTTAACTGATGCTAACTCGACTGCTGAACAAAATGCTACAGGTGCTCCTGTTGTTGCAAAAATGACTGACTTTGTTAATTCAGGTGCAAACTACTCTGAAATGACATTTAAGTTTATCGCTTCTGTAAACTCAGGTGCAGAACTTATTCTAGCGAATGTATTTGATACAAATGCTACATTACCAGTAACTGTTGACACTGATTATGGTCTTGGTGCAAGATCGTCTGCTACAGGTTTAGTAATCAATGCAGGTCTTAACTGTGCTGAGAATGTTACACTAGAGGTAGTTAAGTCAAAAGATCAGTCTGGACAAGCATTTGAAGTTCCAAACACTGCTGGTGTATCTTCAACAGGTATTCTTGTTAACAAAGGTGTTTATATAGAGCTTGGCGCTCATCCAGCTGCTGAAACAGATGTAAATGGTTTTACAGCTAAAGCAGGATTCTGTCCGACTTTCTCTTGTACAATCTCTATTCCTGATGGTGAAAAAGCATTTGGTAGTACTATAGCTGCTGCAGCTAGTACTTGTCCAACTTGTACAGAGACTACAACTAACAATGACCTGACTTGTGACGGTGCATTAAATGTTAAGTATAACGGTACTGGTCT
>Ga0316207_10003988_pt1 | contig 13214 bp, 11 predicted proteins | sample 6weekpyrite_MG_FD_204943 | JGI IMG/M metagenome (GOLD analysis project Ga0316207, IMG submission 204943) | Microbial mat bacterial communities from mineral coupon in-situ incubated in ocean water Damariscotta River, Maine, United States -... | ecosystem: Environmental > Aquatic > Marine >... | reverse complement strand
ACGCGGCATTGCTGGATCAGGCTTTCGCCCATTGTCCAATATTCCCCACTGCTGCCTCCCGTAGGAGTCTGGGCCGTGTCTCAGTCCCAGTGTGGCTGATCATTCTCTCAAACCAGCTACGGATCGTTGCCTTGGTAGGCCTTTACCCCACCAACTAGCTAATCCGACGCGAGCTCATCCAATAGTGGCCGAAGCCTTTCCCCCGTAGGGCGTATGCGGTATTAGCCTGGTTTTCACCAGGTTGTCCCCCGCTACTGGGCAGATTCTCACGCGTTACTCACCCGTCCGCCACTCGACGCCTGGTAGCAAGCTACCATCGTTTCCGTTCGACTTGCATGTGTTAAGCATGCCGCTAGCGTTCAATCTGAGCCAGGATCAAACTCTTCAGTTTAATCTTACTAACTACTTATGGCAGTTAATCTTTTTAATGAAGAGAATCCCTAGCTAAAACTATTACTAGTTAAAACTTTGGATACTCAACATTGATTTGTTGTCGAAACAATCTATCAACGCGAGCACCCACACAAATTACTTGATTCATTGAGTTTTTAAAGAGCGGTTATGACCCGAAGGCCGTAACAGAGGAGCGCATTATACAGCTTCGACCCTCGCCGTCAACAACAATCTTTCTTGTTGACCCCCTTGTTTCAGCGGCCTTTCTGACCTGTCCTGCTCCAAGGAGAGACGCATTATACGTCGTATTTCTTGTCCGTCAACCACTTTGTAACAATTTGTTTTTCAAGTGGTTTTTGTTTCGCTTGTTGCCAAACGAGCTGCGCATTATACGGCTGTTTTTTGCTGCGTCAAGACTTTTTACACACCGCTTTCAACCTTCCATATTTCCACCGTACACACACCTCACCAACACCCCTCTACAACAGCCTTCAGTGTTTATTCAAACAACTTGCCTATTCTGTCAGCCATAAAAAAAGCCAGCTCATAAGGCCGGTCTTAGCAAGCAAAACACAACTAAAGCAAACTCACCTTAGCGAACCGTCGCTTACCCACCTGATAAACGGCAACATTACCTGATGGAACTTCTAAACCTTTGTCATCCACCTTTTCACCATCAATCTTTACCGCCCCCTGCTTAATCATGCGCATTGCCTCCGACGTACTAGCGGTCAAACCGGCCTCTTTTAATAGATTGGCGATTGCCAGCCTGCCATCTGTAGCAGAAAGTTCTATCTCAGGCATATCATCCGGCATCGCGCCTTTTTGAAAACGGGCAATAAAATTCGCCTGCGCCTGTGCAGCAGCAGCAGTCTTATCATGAAAGCGGCTAATAATCTCTTCTGCCAGCTGAAACTTCACATCACGCGGATTCATTCCCTCAGCTACTTGTTTTTTCAATGCTTCTATCTCAGACAAGGGGCGAAAACTCAGCAACTCAAAATAGCGCCACATCAACTCGTCAGAAATCGACATTATCTTGCCGAACATGTCATCGGGTGCATCAGCAATACCTATGTAATTGTTCAGCGACTTGGACATCTTCTGTACACCATCCAGTCCCTCAAGAATCGGCATGGTAAGAACAACCTGCGGCTTTTGCCCATGCGCCTCTTGCAACTGACGCCCAACCAACAAATTGAATTTCTGGTCTGTACCGCCTAACTCGACATCCGCCTTCATCGCCACAGAGTCATAACCCTGTACCAATGGATAGATGAACTCATGAATAGCGATGGGCTGACCACCGTTATAACGCTTGCTGAAATCGTCACGTTCCAGCATCCGCGCTACTGTATGCTTGGCTGCCAACTGAATCATATCAGCGGCACTCATCCCACCCATCCAACTAGAATTAAACATCACCAAGGTCTTTGCCGGATCAAGAATCTTAAAAATCTGCTCTTCATAGCTTTTGGCATTCTCGATCACATCATCGCGAGTCAATGGCTTACGGGTAACATTCTTGCCGGTCGGATCACCGATCATGCCGGTAAAGTCACCAATAAGAAACATCACCTCATGGCCAAGATCCTGAAACTGTCGTAGCTTGTTGATCAATACTGTATGACCAAGATGCAGATCTGGGGCTGTCGGGTCAAACCCCGCCTTGATACGCAATGGCCGCCCCTCTTTCAGGCGTGCTACCAGCTCTTCTTCACGAAGCACCTCATCTGCACCACGCTTGATCAGCTCTAGCTGCTCTTCTACCGCGATCATCATTACCCTCTATATATATGCAAAAACCGCCCCTGGCACACCAGGGAAAACGGGCATTATAAATGGGAATAGCCCATGACATCGACCCAATCTACATTTTTTCATTGACGGGCTTATAATGTAGCGCTAACGTTTTATTATGTAGGTGCTTTTTGTGCGCCATGTCGGGTTTTTTACAACACAAGCTTTAATAAGGACGAACAAGTGCCGAAAACAATAAATATGATGGTCGGCAAAAACTTACATTGGTTACTTGTGCTTGGGGGCACAGCGATCCTTTTAGTCGTAATCGGTATTTTACCGGATGACGCCAAAGCAACCCGCGCCCCTAATTTCATAGCATCACAGCCCGTCATCGAACCCCCAACAGGCCTGGAAATCCCAAACCGCCCCCATATTGAGATTGAGACCGAGCAATTAACTGTCACCCCCGAACTCCCAGGGCAATGGCAAACCGCAACAATTAAATCAGGCGACAATCTTTCTCTGCTATTTGATCGCAACAACCTGAGCCCACAAGAGCTTTACAAAGTCACATCGAACAAAACCGCCGCCAAACAATTCAAACACCTGTTTCCCGGTGATGAAATCAAGCTGCGCATTGATGAAAATAAATTAACCGAGCTCAGTTACGAGTTCGATCTTGGCAAAAGTCTACACATGGTGCGCAATGAAGATAGCTTCGAAGCTGAAATCATAGAGCGTCCATTGGAATATCGCACCAGACAAGCTACCGGCAGTATCGAAAACTCACTCTTTCTAAGCGCTCAAGCCGCCGGACTGTCTGACAAACTCACCATGGAGCTGGCCGGTATTTTTGGCTGGGATATCGATTTTGCTCTGGATATTCGCCAAGGTGATAATTTCGCCGTTATCTATGAAGAAGTTTTTCTAGACGGTGAAAAGGTCCGCGATGGCAATATTGTCGCTGCCGCATTCACCAATCGCGGCAAATCGTTCGAGGCCATCCGCTACACAGACAGCAACAATCGCACCGATTACTACTCAGCCGACGGCCACAGCATGCGCAAAGCCTTCCTGCGTACTCCGGTTGATTTCTCTCGCATCAGCTCACGCTTTAACCTGAAACGTAAACATCCCGTGCTGAACAGAATTCGTGCTCACAAGGGCGTCGACTATGCAGCCAGCCGCGGCACCCCAATCAAGGCCACCGGCGATGGCAAAATTATTCATCGCGGCAAAAAAGGCGGTTATGGCAGCACTGTCATCATCCAGCATGGCAGCAGCTACAGCACCCTATATGCACACATGTCAAACTATGCCCGCGGCATCCGCACAGGCTCACGAGTTAAACAAGGACAAGTCATTGGCTATGTCGGCAGCTCTGGCCTAGCCACTGGCCCACATTTACACTACGAGTTCCGAGTCAATGGCTCGGTCCGCAACCCTCTAACAGTAAAGCTGCCAGATGCTCAGCCCCTGTCGAAGGAATTCTTGGCAGACTTCAAACAACAAGCCAATCAACTTATGGCCAGTCTGAACCTACTCAATCAGACCAATCTTGCTTTAGCCTCCAACCCCTAAGCCGTGGCTTATTACATTGGCCTGATGTCAGGCACCAGCATGGATGCTATCGATGCTGCACTACTGAATTTTAGCAACGACACATGCGAACTGATTGCCAGCCACAGCCATACCTTTCCAAGCAGGCTAAATCAAAAACTACAACAACTGCTTCAGTCAGAGACTATTAGTCTGCGCGACTTCGGTACACTGGATGTTGAACTGGGCAGGACATTTGCGGACGCAGCCAACCAACTCATCCAACACCACCACATTGATAAAAGCGAAATTATAGCCATTGGCAGCCACGGCCAAACAGTTTTTCATGCCACAGATAACACACCACCATTTACCTTACAAATAGGCGACCCCAATTGCATCAGCCAATTCACGGGCATTACTACAGTCGCTGATTTTCGTCGTCGTGATATTGCCGCTGGCGGGCAGGGGGCACCGCTTGTACCAGCCTTCCATAATGCCTTTTTTCGTTCACAACAACATAACCGGATAATACTCAACATCGGCGGTATCGCCAATATCACGGTGCTGGCAGCAGATCAAAATAAAGCAATCTCTGGCTTTGATACCGGCCCGGGCAACTGCCTGTTGGATGAATGGTGCCAACAACATCTGAACCAGGCATATGACAACAATGGCTCGTGGGCGGCAACGGGAAGCATCAACGATAAACTGTTAGAGCAACTACTGGCAGATAACTTCTTTTCTCTGCAGCCACCAAAAAGTACCGGCCGCGAATATTTCAATCTGAGCAGGCTAAAGCAACAGTCTGCCAATGACAGCCCAGAAAACATTCAAGCCACACTGACACAATTCAGCATTGAAAGCATTGCCAGGGCAATCGAGACACATGCTAACTACTGCGATGAAGTGTTTGTTTGTGGCGGCGGCGCCTTTAATGCCCACATGACGCAAGGACTGAACAATCGTTTAAGCAGTATCAAACTAAAAACAACGACCGAACTGGGAATTGACCCTGAATGGGTAGAGGCTGCAGCCTTTGCCTGGCTGGCAAAACAGACCCTGGAAAACAAACCAGGCAATATCGCCACCGTTACCGGCGCAAGTGAAAATGTCATTCTGGGCGGAATCTACCCCGCCTAGCTGGCTCTTAAAAAGCAAAAACGCCAGCCCCTAAACAGGACTGGCGTTTTTTGAAACAATTAAAACGTAATTTTAAACAGAGAACGACGAGCCACAACCACAGGTTGTTGATGCATTCGGATTTCGAATTACAAAATGAGCGCCTTCCAGATCATCCTTATAATCAATTTCAGCACCAACTAGATACTGATAACTCATAGGGTCTATCAACAGGCTAACCCCGCCTTTTTCAACAACCGTGTCACCCTCGTTAACAGTTTCATCGAAGGTAAAACCATACTGAAACCCGGAGCAACCACCACCGGTAATATAGATACGCAATTTAAGCGCATCGTTGCCTTCTTCATCAATCAGCTCACGCACCTTGTTTACGGCACTGTCGAAAAAGCTTACCGGAGAATCGTTTTCTAATTCTGCTGTCGCTATAGTCATTGCATCAAACCTCTAATCTGTTACTTGATTGACTGCATTATACCCTAGAACTGTAGTCAGGAAAATCCAGCTATTAGTGAGACAATAAGAGCCTGTCTATGGTTCAATCCACATATTAAGAGTGGTTTACAATCTCGGCCACCGGTTCACTCGGCTCTGCCTGGTGGACAAGATTGCCATTGACTTCAGCACCCATGGCCATTTCAATTAGATTGTAATATACGTTACCAATCACCTTGGCATTTGATGCCAACTCAACTCGCTCGCTGGCATAAACATCACCAATCACCGTCCCGTTGAGGATGATATTAGGCACACGCACATCACCCTCAACAACGCCCTGATCACTCAGGGTCAACATTGATGCAGAATCTACTGACCTGACACAGCCCTTGAGCTTGCCATCAATATGAAAGCCACCGCTAAACTCTACATCACCACTCAGCAACGTATTTTGGCCAATCAATGAATCTATTTTGGCAGACTTGCGCTTTTTGCTAGAAAACATAACTTTTAGAACACCCCGTAGATAATCATCCTGATTAATACAACTTATCGGTTTTACTGGGCAGGAAGTTTAACCACCCTAACTAAACTTTCCCCCTGCCCTCCCTATAACCGTGCAACCTCAAGGAACTAAGCGTTAATTGCTAGCACCGATATATTTCCTGGTAGCATTGAATATTTGCTGCAACCGTATCACGCGAGTTGCTGGGAAACAATCTCACCAACAAAAAATAACAGAAAAAACACGCAGTTACCTCACAAACAGCAGCTCTAAATTGAGAAAATCATCATTGCCGGATTGCTCTTCTACTCCAAGGGCACTCGCCAAAAGCTGCCCAGCGAGAAAAAGAAAAAATAGTCATTAGCACATCAACCATGAAGGCCTTACTTATCCTGCGCTCACCTCTTGCCAATCAAAGGTTTTACTAATCGCTTTGCGCTTTTGTGGCACCATCTCGATCATTACATTTCGGGGAACAAAACCCTCAGGCAGGCGAATCTCCCCACTCATCCGTTGAAAATAACGAAAACTAAGATTACGACCAACACTTTTATTCGGAGAAATATCTCTGAAATCAAGACTCAGAGGTTCGCCATCCTGCACCCCATGCACAAACAGCTTCACCACACCTTTTACAAAGCGATCATTCTTTAATACCTGACTCATCACCAACTCAAAGTGATAAAGACGCTCTTCGTCTGCAGACTCAACTTTAAAATCTTGAATATCCAAACCCGCCTGGCGCTCGCGAGGAGAAACAATACCTCGATAAAACTCCACCTCTTCACGCAACTCGAGGATTTCTTCCTGCATCCACTTAAGGTCATTACGGACGACATCATAGGACTGACTATCAATCACCTGAGCCCTTTCTAACACCGCTACCTGTGCGCCCTGTTGCTTGGATTTGTCTTTCTGTTCAGCCAACGCTAACTGCATAGTTTCACGCTCACGAGCGATCTCAACAAAGTTATAACCGGCCTGAATCTGCCCCAGCCAATAGCTGGACAGCGCAACAACAATCACCCCCACCCAGCTACCAATCAAGATCAGCCAACGCCGCCAGGGACGATGACTTTTGACCACCAGCACACCCGCCTTCATCTACCCCACCCTTAGTTCAACAAAGCCTTCATTATGGCAACAAAGCAATGCCGTCCAGGCCAGCGCTCTCATCCAGGCAAAACATGATATTCATATTTTGCACCGCCTGACCCGCAGCCCCTTTGACCAGATTATCGATGACAGACAACACCACCACGGTGTCAGCGCCCTGAGGCCGGTGAATGGCAATGCGACATTGATTTGCACCCTTTACGCTACGCGTCTCTGGATGTGAACCTGCAGGCATCACATCAACAAAGCGTTCATCTTGATAGCGTTTTTCATACAGCGATTGCAAATCAACATCACCCTTTAGCGTTGCATAAAGGGTGGCATGAATACCACGAATCATCGGCGTCAGATGGGGCACAAAGGTAAGACCCACATTCGCGACTGCCATCTGCGTCAGCCCCTGGCTAATCTCAGGCAAGTGCCTGTGACCCGAGGCCGCATAAGCCTTAAAACTTTCACTGCTCTCGCATAATAGAGCGCCGACATTGGCCTTACGCCCTGCACCACTAACTCCTGACTTGGCATCGGCGATCAAACGATCAGTCTCAACCAGACCATTTTCCAGCAGTGGCATAAAACCCAACTGCACAGCGGTAGGGTAACAGCCAGGACAGGCAATCAAACGCGCCGCTTTAATCGCATCACGGTTTACTTCGGACAGACCATAGACAGCCTCAGCCACCAGTTCGGGGGTAGTGTGCTGCATGCCATACCACTGCTCCCAGGTTGGAATATCCTTGATACGAAAATCAGCGCCCAGATCAATGACCTTTACCCCCTTTTCCAGCAGCTCAGTCGCACCAGCCATCGCCACACCATGCGGGGTAGCATAAAACACCACATCACACTGGGACAGATTTTCCAGCGTTGGCTCGCTAAAGCAAAGATCAAGCTTATTACGCAGGTTGGGAAACATATCGGCAACCGGCATACCCGCCTCTGAGCGTGAGGTAATCACCCGCAACTCAATCTCAGGATGCGCGGCCAACAAACGCAGCAACTCTACGCCTGTGTAACCCGTGCCACCCACTATGCCTGCCTTGATCATGATTTTTCTCTCCGACATTTATTTTTACAATATAATAAAACTGATTCAAAGATATAACGCTACAGACTCTATAGTCTGCCTAGCGATTATTTTTTTCTACAAAAACCTGCATTACATAGGCGACAACGGCATCGACCTGTTTATCATCCAGCACATGACGCCAAGCTGGCATAGTGGTGTCAGGCAGACCATCCAAAATCACAACACGCAAACGCTCTGCCGTCATGCCCTCCACCTCTGTCAGGTTGCGTGGATGCGGTTGCAGAAATGAACCTATCCAGTTCTGTCCAGTGCCATCGGCAGCATGACAAAAGGCACAATTGGCTTGATACAAAACCTCACCCTGACGCTGTTGCTCAGACAAATCAGCAGTATCTGGCGGCGCATCGTGTATCGAATAAGGCGTCGCCGCCGACACAGCATCCGGCACACGGTGCGAATAACCAGTACGTGGATAAGAGACAGCACGCGAATCCCATGCCAATCCCTCGTTTTCAACCTTGGCTCGATCATGACAGGTAATGCAACTATCCATAAATAGCTTTCTGCCCTGCTGCTGTTCAGCACTCAACTGCTCCAACGGGGTATCAAGTGCAATTTCACCCGTCGCAAACGGAAAGGCAATGGCATAACGATCATGATAGGGCCAACCATTGCCTTTGGTGTGATAGCGAGTATTTAGCTTGTCGCTGCCCATAAAAGCTTGCCGTACAAAATCCACCACAAGTTCAATCTGCTCAGTCGTCAGTTTATTTTTAAAACCGGTCATGCCTGTATCCATGCGGCCATCAGTTACCGATTTGAGCATTCGTTCACGTGGCAAATCCTGTAAACGAGTCGCAGTAAAATTTCGTGGTGGTGGTGATAAATAAGTAGCCGCCAGGGTCTCAGCATCACCGGCATAACCATGACAGAAATAACAATAATAATTATAGAGATCGCGGCCTTTTTCAAAGGCGCTCGTGGCGTTACTGCCTGCTGCTATTTCAACCGTCGAGGCAATTTCCTCAACCGTTTGACTCGCTGCTAAGGGGCTTTTTTTTTATCTTCTTCCAGCGCTTGTTCCGACTCAGGCTGCTGCTCGATCTCATCGGGATTGGGATGAATAAAATCCTGATAGACAAACTCCGCCACATCGGCCACCTGTTGCGGTGACAACACCGTGCCCCAAGCCGGCATCACTGTACCCGCCTTGCCCATCATAATTGCCCGGAACAAAGCTGGACGATTAAACATGCTGCGCGACTCAATATGGAGAAAGTTACGTGGTTTTGGCTGCATGAAATAGGCCCGTGGCCCCAGGCCATCGCCACGAGTTCCATGACAAGCCGTACAGTTAGCCATGTAGATGCCACGACCACGCTCAAAGTCAGACTTCAGACCAGCAGGAAAAGGCGCATCCATATCAACGGCATGGCCTTTGGCAGGCTGCTGAGCAAGACGCGGCGCCATGCCATGCGAACCAATGGAAGACGGTGCACGGCCATGAGGGGCGGCACCAGCATGACCGCCGCCGGCGTGACCACCACCCAAAGCGCTGGAACCAGATAAATCCATTACCCCGGCATCGGCAACCACGGCGCCCTTCATAAAGGTCGCACGGATATAATCCACCACGTCGTGAACATCGGCCTCCGATAAGCGATTGGCAAACGCCATCATAGCCGTCTCTTTGCGGCCATAGGTGACCGAAGCCAGCATACGTTTACGCGTAAGGATCCGGCGCGCCTGCGGTGAAGTAAAATTACGTGGCGGCGGATTCAGCACCGAATTGGTCCAGGTGGCACCGTTACCACGGTCACCATGACAAACCCGACAATGCTCTTCATATAATGCCTTACCGTGCTGAAGGCGCGGTTCGGTGACAGCCAGCTCTTCCTCAGATGGGGCCAGACGCATGAAGGTAGTCCGAATATAGTTCACCACGCCTTCGATCTCAGGCATGCTCAGCCGCCCATGCCACCCCACCATGGCTGTCCCCTCACGTCCCTGTACCACCGAGGTGATCATGCGTTTGCGATTCAGCTCAGCAGCAGCCCCAGGCGATGTAAAATCACGCGGTTTAGGATTCAGGCCAAAACGAGCCCGGCTCTGACCATCACCACGATCACCATGACAAACCGCACAATTTTCACTATATATTTTACCAGCCACTTCCAACGAAACCGGCGTAGCCGCCCATACGCCAGCCGTAGCAGACATCAATACAGAAACACACAGGGATTTAAACAAGGAAAAACGCATCTATCGCCTTAACATTCACACTCTGGGTACATCGATCAGGCACAAAAAACCTGACTAACATTCAAGAGGGAGCTATTTTCCACTAAAATAAGCATTTGCGCTACCCAAGCCAGGCCTAGTATGCTTGGCGCTTATAGTTGTGCGTTAATAGACGGTTAACCTCTGTGTTGAAAATCTTAACAAAAAATCTGTCTGCTCTGGTATTTGCCTCATGCATTTTGCCGGCGTCAGCCTGGGCAGGTACTATTCTAGGCTCCAAACATGATTTCACCGGCCTCAATGAGCGCGCCGAAGTTGCCGCTATGGCCGGGCTGGCCTTTGCCGATTACGGCAATCCCTGCGTCTACTGTCATCTGCCGCCTGAAAAAGAAGGTGCCGACTCTAGCGAGCTGGGGGGCATTCCGGGCTGGAACCGCTTCCAACCCGCCGTCGACAGCGCCTATGACTTGTACGATTCACGCAATCTCGACAACAAGGTCAAGACCCCCAGCCCGATCAGCCTGCTATGCCTGTCCTGTCATGATGGCACCCTGGCGGTGGACATGACAGTCTTCAAGCCCGATACCTGGAACAGCAGTGAAGACGCCTCACTGCATCTGCGCCTAAACGGCGGCAACAGCCTGATGAACTGCGGCAAGTGCCACAACGGTATTGCCGCTCACAGCATCGAAATCAAACACATTGGTACCGATCTGCAAAACGACCACCCGATCTCAATGGAATACGCTGGCCTCAATCCAAAAGACCCAGACTTCCGCCCCCTCGATCATGATTATGGCTTTGACAACGGTGTGAAAATCTACGACAACAAAGTCGAGTGCGCCACCTGTCATAATGTTCACAACCCCGACGTCAACCTGCTATTAAGAACCGGCGCCGAGCGGTTGTGTGAGACATGCCACATCAAATAAACAAATCGCTTCGCAACCTAATCGTACTGCTGGCGCCACTGGCACTTGCGGCCTGTAGCAGTGTTCCGCCCCAAGAAGCATTTGTTCCACCTGTCTATCCTGCGGCGCCGGATCAACCTCGTTTCATCTTTGAGCGCTCACTGCGCTACAACAGCAACATCGAACCCCTAACCACCGCCAAGAAACTGCGCCGCTACGCCACCGGCGAAGTCGACGACATCAAGGGCCTAGTCAAACCCTATGGCGTTGCAGTCCATGATGGCCGTGTCTATGTCACCGACACAGTGCAGCGTGCCGTCATCATGTTTGATACCAAGAACAATCAGTACAAACAGTTTGGCAGCGAAATGCCTGGCCAGCTATTCAAACCTGTGGGTATCGACATCTCCGCACAAGGTGAAATCTTTGTCGCCGATGTTAGTGCTCGTCACATCACCGTTTTTGATCTGGATGGCAAATTCCTACGCTTTCTTGGTAAAAAAGAAATGTTTAAGCGCCCCGCCGGTGTTTCAGTCTCAAGCGATGGCAGCAAGGTTTATGTCATCGACACCGGCGGCGTCGACACCCAGGAACACCATATGCTGATCCTTGACCCACAAACTGGCGAGCTGATCAAAACCATTGGTAAACGCGGCGGTGAAAATGGCCAGTTTAATCTACCACTGCAAATCAGCAGCGCTGTTGATGGCAGCGTCTATGTAGTCGACAAGGGTAATTTCCGCATCCAGGCCTTTGATGCCGATGGTAATTACAAATTCAGCTTTGGCACACTGGGGCGCTATCCAGGCCAATTTTTCAGCCCCAAAGGAGTTAGCACTGATGCAGACGGCAACATCTATGTCGTCGATACCGCCTTCGGCAATGTGCAGATCTTCAATGATCAGGGTGAGTTATTAATGGTCATTGGCCAGCGCGGCCAGAATAGCGCCCCCGGCAATTACATGCTGCCTGCCGGGATTGATGTCGGCGAGGATGGCCGCGTTTACATCACCGACCAGTTCTTTAGAAAGGTTGATATCTATCGGCCCGTTTCATTACAGCCAAATATCACATCAGAATAGTTTTACAAACGCCAGTCTGAATTCCTGACCCACTCAACCAGACCTTCAACTGAAACGGGTTTGCTCATGTAATAACCCTGTACAGCATCACACCCCATCGCTTTTAGACGATTATAGATTGCTTCCGTCTCAACCCCCTCAGCAACCACACTAATACCAATATTATGGGCAAGATCAATGACCGAGCGAACAATCATGGCATCACTTTCATCGTCCATCATTCCGGTCACAAATGACTTGTCGATTTTCAGCTCATCTACCGGCATCTGTTTCAAATGTGCCAGCGAAGAGTACCCCGTTCCAAAGTCATCAATAGACAACTTCACCCCCATGGCACTGAGACGATTCAACACATCCAGCGCTCGGCCAGGATCTGCCATGATCGCCGTCTCAGTAATTTCTAGTTGTAGCCGACTGGGGTCACCACAATTGTCTTCAATCAACGCCGCCACCTTATCGGGGAAGCGAGGGTCCTGCAAATTACGCACCGACAAGTTCACTGCCACACCCAGGCTCAACTCATGAGAATACTTGCCACAGGTTCTTAGGCCCTCTTTCAAAGCCCACTGACTCAATGGCGCAATCAGCCCTGTCTGTTCTGCCAACGGCACAAATTCATCCGGGTTCATCAAACCATGTCGTGGATGCTGCCAGCGCACCAGGGCTTCCACACCATAAACCTTACCGGTTTTGAGATTGACCTTGGGCTGATAGTGCAGCAGCAGCTGATCACGCTCGATGGCACCACGCAACTCACCCAACAAAGCCAGATTACGCAGGCTGTGCTGATCCACACTAGGATCATATACAGCCGAACCATGGTGGCCACGCTTGGCCACATACATGGCCACATCGGCACGTTGCAATAACGCCACCTCATCTTCGCCATGCTGCGGATATAAAGTAATACCAACACTGCCCCCCACATGCAGCACCTGCTCACCAATCGTGAACGGCTCTTCAACAATCTGCAATAATTTATCAGCAATGGCTTTAGCCTGACCCAGACCAGTGTTCGGCAACAAGATTGCAAACTCATCCCCTCCCAAACGGGCGATGGTGTCTGACTCTCGCAA
>Ga0316207_10003987_pt1 | contig 13216 bp, 9 predicted proteins | sample 6weekpyrite_MG_FD_204943 | JGI IMG/M metagenome (GOLD analysis project Ga0316207, IMG submission 204943) | Microbial mat bacterial communities from mineral coupon in-situ incubated in ocean water Damariscotta River, Maine, United States -... | ecosystem: Environmental > Aquatic > Marine >... | reverse complement strand
TCTGGAGAGAGTTGAGCTTGGAGCGGATCGACGTGTCGATCATCTTCGAGCCCACTTTAACGACAAGACCGCCAATGATGTCCTCATCGACGGTCGCATTCAGTTTCACATCCTTGCCAATCGCGGCGGCCAGCGATTTCGCCAGCTTGTCGGATTGGGTTTTCGTCAGGGCCTTGGCCGAAGTCACTTCGGCCACGACCTCACCCTTATGCGTGGCTATCAGATCGCGCAGCGTGGTGGCCAGCGCGGGCACCACGAAGAGGCGGCGCTTGGACGCCATCAATTGCAGCGTGTTGCCCAGGATCGGACCCAGGCCCATCGCTGTGCCCACGGCGCTGATACCGGCCTGCATCTCGGCGCGCGAATAGATCGGCGAGGTCAGCAGATCGCTGAGATCGGCGCTGTCGGCGATGGCCGCTTCCAGCGTGCCCAGATCGGCCTCCAGCGCGGGAAGGGCGTTCTCTTCCTGCGCGAGATCAAACACCGCCGTGGCATAGCGCGCGGCAATGCCAGATGAAATCGAAGCTGGTTCGGACACGTCCACCCTTCCGATATTGAGGCCGGGTTCATGTGCGAACATGCCCGGCGGATTTGTCGTTGAGAGCGGAACCTGTCCCCCCGCCCATAGAAATCGCGCAGGATGTAGCAGAGGTGCCCTTGGCCTGCAACATAAACGGGACATCCGATTTTCCGATGCCCGGCCCGGTTTTTAAGGGGCTTGGCGTAGATCGGCCATCCTGCGACGCTTTGAAGCTGACAAAAATCGGGCGGAGTTCGGTGGGCGAATCTCGACTCGGCGATAATTTGCATACCATGGCACACAAATGTATGCCGAATTCATTCCCGATTACGGCTGACCGGGCGCGGGGCCGCGTCCAGAATACGCAAGGGGCGGCGCACCCGTTCGGCCAGACCCGGTCGTGTCGGGGCATAGCTTTGCTTGCTGGCCTCCAGCATGATCACCCCACCGGCATAGTAATTCGACATCTTCTGGCCCATGCGTTCGACCAGCTCGGCGCTTTTCAGCCAAAAACGCCCCTGGCTTGGCGGCGCAAAGAGGGCGGCGCGGTGGCGTTCGGGTTCAAACCCCGCCCCGCGCAGCTGCGCCTCCAGCTGCCCCAATGTATAGGGCCTGCCAAAGCCAAACGGCGTGCCGTCGCGCCGCGCCCAGAGCCCGCCCCGGTTCGGCACGATAAAAAGCGCCCTGCCGCCCGGTGCCAGCACCCGGTAGCATTCCTCAAGAACCGCGGGCGGGTGCTGCGAGGTTTCCAGCCCGTGCAGGCAAATCAGCTTGTCGGCCATCGCCGCGGGCAAGGGCCATTTGGTTTCGCGGCACAAGACCGAAACATTGGCCCCGCCCGGCGGCCAGGGCATCACCCCCTGCGCCCCCGGCATCAGAGCCAGCACGCGCGCCGCCTGCCCCAGATAGGGCCGCATCAGCGGGGCAGCAAAGCCAAACCCCACCATCACCTCGCCGCGCGCATCGGGCCACATCGCCACGACCTGATCACGCACAGACTTCTGCGCGATCCGGCCCAGCCGGGTGCGGTAATAGAACTGGCGCAGGTCCAGAACGTCGAGATGCATTGCAACCCTTTCAGGTTTGGGCAACGGTTCCGCCCAAGCTAAGCATGCCGAAAGGATTTATCCATGCCCTTTGAGATTGTGACCATCCCTTGCCTGTCAGACAATTACGCGTTTCTCCTGCACGACGCCGCGACCGGTGCCACGGCGGTGGTCGACGCGCCCGAAGCCGCGCCGATCCAGGCGGAACTGGCGGCGCGCGGCTGGAGCCTCAGCGATATCCTGATCACACATCATCACTGGGACCATATCGATGGCGTCGCGGATCTGGTTGCCGAGACCGGGGCCGCGACCTGGGGCAATGCCGCCGATGCCGCGCGATTGCCGACGCTGACGCATGCCCTGACACCCGAGACGCGCGTGACGATCGGCAATGAGACCGGCGCCATGATCGAGGTCTCGGGCCACACGATCGGGCATGTCGCGTTTCATTTCCCCGCCTCGAACGCGGTTTTCACCGCCGACAGCCTGATGGCGCTTGGCTGTGGGCGGCTCTTCGAGGGCACGCCCGGCCAGATGTTCGACAGCCTGGCCCGCCTTGCCGCGCTGCCGCCCGAAACGCTGATCTGCTCGGGCCATGAATATACCGTGGCAAACGCGAAATTCGCGATGACCATTGAACCCGACAATCCCGATCTTATCTTGCGTAGTGAAGCCGTCGCAGCCGCCCGCCGGGCCAACCGCCCGACCGTGCCGTCGACATTGCGCGAAGAGCTGGCCACAAACCCGTTTCTGCGCAGTCACATAACCGCAATCAAAACCAGGCTCGGCATGACCGATGCCTCCGAACCTGAAGTTTTTGCCGAAATTAGGGCGCGCAAGGATAATTTCTGATGCCGTTGCCGGAAATCCCCGCACCTGCGGCTCAAATTCTTCACAAATCGAAAATTGATGCCGCGTAATGCAAGAATTGATCAGAAATGCCTTGAACTGAGGCTAAGAAAACCGAACCTTAATGATATGAGGCCACAGTCGGACAGGCGCGCCCCTCTTGCGCCGACCCGGCTCAACGAAAGGAGCACTGGCAGTGCCGTCGTTTTCAAACACTCTTGAGCAGGCCATTCACGCGGCTTTGGCGCAGGCAAATGCGCGCCGCCATGAGCTTGCCACCCTGGAACATCTGTTGCTTGCCCTTTTGGATGAGCCGGACGCGCTGAAGGTCATGCAGGCCTGCGGTGTTGATATCGACCTGCTGCGCGATAGCCTGGTGGGGTTCATCGACGAGGATCTGTCGACGCTGGAAACCGATGTCGAAGGCTCCGAGGCGGTGCCGACCGCCGCCTTCCAGCGGGTTATCCAACGCGCCGCGATCCATGTGCAAAGCTCGGGCCGGACCGAGGTGACCGGGGCCAATGTGCTGGTGGCCATCTTTGCCGAACGCGAATCGAATGCCGCTTTCTTCCTGCAGGAACAGGATATGACCCGCTATGACGCGGTTAATTTCATCGCCCATGGCGTGGCCAAGGATCCGTCCTTTGGTGAGGCCCGGCCGGTGACCGGGGCCAGCGACATGGACGAGGATGCCATTCGCGGCGATAGCACCCCCGAGGCCGAGGCCAAGGAAAGCGCGCTGGCCAAATATTGCGTCGATTTGAATGCCAAAGCGCTGAAAGGCGATGTTGATCCGCTGATCGGGCGTGATCAGGAGGTGGAACGCTGCATTCAGGTGCTTTGTCGCCGTCGCAAGAACAACCCGCTTTTGGTGGGCGATCCCGGGGTCGGCAAAACCGCCATCGCCGAAGGTCTGGCGCGCAAGATCATCGGCGGCGAAACGCCCGAGGTTCTGTCGGGGGCCACGATCTATTCGCTCGACATGGGCGCGCTTTTGGCCGGCACCCGCTATCGCGGCGATTTTGAGGAACGGCTCAAGGCCGTGGTGACGGAGCTGGAGGATCACCCCGATGCGGTGCTCTTCATCGACGAGATCCACACCGTCATCGGCGCGGGTGCCACATCGGGCGGCGCGATGGATGCCTCGAACCTGCTGAAGCCCGCGTTGCAAGGCGGCAAGCTGCGCTGCATGGGATCGACCACCTATAAGGAGTTCCGCCAGCACTTCGAGAAGGACCGCGCGCTTTCCCGCCGGTTCCAGAAAATCGACGTGAACGAGCCTTCGGTCGATGACAGCATCAAGATCCTGAAGGGCCTGAAGCCCTATTTCGAGGAGCATCACAACGTCAAATACACTGCCGACGCGATCAAGACGGCGGTGGAACTGTCGGCGCGCTATATCAATGACCGCAAGCTGCCCGACAAGGCCATCGACGTGATCGATGAGGCCGGTGCCGCGCAGCATCTGGTGGCCGCCGCCAAGCGCCGCAAATCGATCGGCGTGAAGGAGATTGAGGCCGTGGTGGCCAAGATCGCCCGCATCCCGCCGAAAAACGTCTCCAAGGATGACGCGGTGGTGCTGAAGGATCTGGAGGTCTCGCTCAAACGCGTGGTCTTTGGTCAGGACAAGGCGATCGAGGCGCTGTCAAGCTCCATCAAACTGGCCCGTGCCGGTCTGCGTGAACCGGAAAAGCCCATCGGCAACTACCTTTTCGCGGGCCCCACCGGCGTCGGCAAGACCGAGGTGGCCAAACAGCTGGCCGATGTTCTGGGCGTGGAGCTTTTGCGCTTTGACATGTCGGAATATATGGAGAAACACGCGGTCAGCCGTTTGATCGGCGCGCCGCCGGGCTATGTCGGATTCGATCAGGGCGGTCAGCTGACCGATGGCATCGACCAGCATCCGCATTGCGTGCTGCTCTTGGACGAGATCGAAAAGGCACACCCGGATGTGTTCAACATCCTGTTGCAGGTGATGGATCACGGCACCCTGACCGATCACAATGGCCGCTCGGTCGATTTCCGCAACGTGGTACTGATCATGACCTCGAATGCGGGGGCCTCGGAGCTTGCGAAATCGGCCATCGGCTTTGGCCGCGACCGCCGCGAGGGCGAAGATACCGCCGCCATCGAGCGCACTTTCACGCCCGAGTTCCGCAACCGTCTGGACGCGGTGATCAGCTTTGCCCCCCTGCCCAAGGATGTGATCCTGCAAGTGGTCGAAAAATTCGTGCTGCAACTCGAAGCGCAGCTGATGGATCGCAACGTGACCATCGAGCTGACCAATCCGGCGGCCGAATGGCTGGCCGACAAGGGCTATGACGACAAGATGGGCGCACGTCCCCTTGGCCGTGTCATTCAGGAGCACATCAAGAAACCGCTCGCCGAAGAGCTTCTGTTCGGCAAGCTGGCAAAGGGTGGCAATGTGCAGGTCGGCATCAAGGATGGCGCGCTCGATCTCAGGATAGAGGAGCCCGGCACACGCCGCATCTCTTCGAAAAAGCCACCGCTTCTGACTGCGGAATGACCCGGCGCGACACGATATTGGCGGCCCTTTCGGGGGCCGCCTTTTTCGTGGCCCCGGCGCTGGCCGATCCACCCGTTCTGGACTTTCCATTGGACTGCTCCCTGGGTCAGGATTGCGTCGTGCAGCAATATATGGACCGCGATCCCGGCCCCGGCGCGCTCGATTTCACCTGCGGGCCGCTCACTTATGATGGCCATACCGGCACCGATATCCGGCTGCATGATTTTGCTGCGATGGCCGCCGGTGTCCGGGTTCTGGCGGCGGCACCCGGCATCGTGACGGGCCTGCGCAATTCGGCCCCCGATACCGGACGGGCGGGCATGGCCGCGGGTCAGGAATGCGGCAATGGCGTGCTGATCGACAATGGAGAAGGGTGGCAGACGCAGTATTGCCACATGCTGCAGGGATCTATCACTGTTGCCCAAGGCCAGGTGGTGGAGGCCGGAACCCCGCTCGGGCTGGTCGGTTATTCCGGCAATACCGAGTTTCCGCATCTGCATCTGTCGGTGCGCGCCGATGGCATCCCGGTCGATCCCTTCGCGCCCGGGGCCAGTTGCGGCGACCCCGGCGATGGGCCGCTCTGGCGCGGCGATCTCGCCTATCAGCCGGGCGGCATCCTAACAGCCGGATTTGCGCCCGACATGCCCGCGTTTGAGACCATTCAGGCCGGAGAGGCCGGCACCACGACCCTGCCCGCCGATGCCCCGGCGCTGGTGATCTGGGGCTATCTCTTTGGCGGGCGCGCCGGCGATGAGGTGCGGCTCAGCATTCGCCAGCCGGATGGCAGCCTTTTGCATGACGTGACCGTGCCGCTTGAACGCCGCCAGGCACAGCTCTTTCGCGGCACCGGTCTGCGCGCGCGCCCCGGCGGTTGGCTGCCCGGCCTCTATCAGGGTGAGGTTCGGCTGATCCGCGACGGGCGTGAGGTCGATCGGACCACCACAACGCTAACCGTCACTGCCCCCTAGCGTTCTGTCAGCTTCAGCTCGATCCGCCGGTTTTGCGCCCGCGCCTCGGGCGTATCTGCCGGGTTGATCGGGCGATATTCGCCAAACCCGGTGGCCGCCAGCCGATAGGGCGGAATGCCCAGTTCCTCGGTCATGTAAAGGACCACCGACAGCGCGCGGGCCTGGCTCAGCTCCCAGTTATTGGCATAGGTGCCCCCGGGGTGGATCGCCACGTTGTCGGTATGGCCGTCGACCCGGATGATCCAATCGATCGTGTCGGGGATTTCACCCGAAATCTCCAGCAGCAGTTCGGCCACATTGGCGATCTGGGCCAGCCCCTCTTCGGCCAGCTCCGCCGACCCGGTATCAAACAGAACCTCGGATGAAAAAACAAACCGGTCGCCGTCGATCCGCACACCCTCGCGGCCCTCCAGCAATTCACGCAGACGGCCAAAAAACTCCGAGCGGTAGCGTTCCAGCTCCTGCGCTTCGGCGGCCAGACGCTCGACCTCGGCCTGGCTCAACCGTGCGGCCTCGGCCTCGGCTGCCGCGCGGGCGGCGGATTCGGCGGCCAGCTGCGCCAGCGCGGCATTCAGATCCGCGCCCAGGGTTTCGACTTGCACCTCGGCCACGGCATCACGGATACGGGCATCATCCAGCAGAGCCTGCAACTGCCCCAACTGTGTGCGCAGGGCGGCCACCTGTTCGTTCAACGCCGCAATCTGGCGCTGGCTTTCGGCCGAGGCAGCCTCGGCATTCGCTTCCAACTCCAGATTGGCTTGCGCCAGCAGGGCGGCGCGCTGCTCGGATTCGCTCAGGCGCGAGGCATCGGCTTCGGCCAGCATCTGCGCCGTCAGTGCCGCCGCCAGCGCCGCCTCCAGATCCGAGAGCGCAGTGGCGGCATCGGTGCTGGAGGTCTGGCGCGACGCCTCGGACGCGGCCAGCGCGCCTTCAAGTTCGGCGATGCGAGCGGCGGCCTCAGAGTCGGCCCGGTCCAGATCCAGCAAGGCCTGCGCCAGCTCCGCCTCTAACCGGCTCAACGCGCTGCGGCCCGCGGCCATGCCCTCGATGGCGGCGGCGGCCTGCGCCTGGGCTATGCCCATCTGGTCCTGCAAATCGCTGACCAGATCGGTGTTGTCGACGGCCGCCGCCAACGCCTGGGCCAGCTCGGCCTCAAGCGCGGTCAGCGTGGCATCGGTGGCGTCCAATTCGGCGGCGGAGGCCGCAGCCCCGGCCCGGGCCTCGGCCAGATCGCCCTGCAACGCCGCGATGCGGGCGTCGCTTTCGCGGGCCTGGGTGGCCAGTCGCGCCAATGCCAGCGCCAATTCCTCCTCCAGGGCCGACAGATCGCCGGCCCGGGTGGTTGCCTCGGCCTCCGCCAGCCGCAGCTCCTCGCGGGTTTCGGCCATGGTGTCGGCATCGCGGGCCCGCGCCGCCAATGCCAGCGCCAGTTGCCCCTCCAGCACCGAAAGCCGCCCGACCTCGGCGGTGGCACTATCCAGGTCGCTTTGCGTCTGGGCCCGGGCGGCCAGGGCCAGCGCCAGTTGCGCCTCAAGATCCGAGATCGCGGCCGCGCCCTCGGTCTCCAGCGTCGCAATCCGGGCATCCCCCGCGGCGGTGGCGGCGACGGCGGCAGCCAGCCGCGCGGCCAGGTTTTCGCGCGCCAGATCGGCAGCCGCCAGCAGCGTCAGCGTCTCCTCGGCCTCGCGCCGGCGCGCCTCCAGCGCCAGGGACATCGCGGTCAGCTCGGCATCGGCGGCCTCAAGACGTGCGCGCAACGCTTCGGCCGCGGCCGCCTCGACCAGTCGCGCTTCTTCCTCGGCGGTCAATTGCGTCTCGGTAGCATTCAACCGGTCCTGCAGCGCCAGTGCGGCGGCGGCCTCGGCCAGGCGCGCGGCCTCTTCGGCGCTGAGCTCGGTCTCCAGCGCCGCCACCTCGGCCTCCAACGCCGCCGCGATATCGCGCTCGCCTTGCAGCATGGCCAGCGTTTGCGCCAGCGTCGCAGACTGGTCCTCGGCCTCGCCCTGCAGATCGGCAATCAGCGCCTCCAACGCCTCACGTTCGGCCGCAGCCAGCCGCGCCGCCTCGGTCGCGGCGTCAATCTCGGAGCGTGCTGCCGCCAGCGCCAGATTAAGCATCTCGGCCTCGGAAATCCGATCCGCGATTTCGGCCCGCGCCGCATCACGATCGGCGGCAAGGTCGGAATTATCGGCCAGCAGTGCCGCAACCTGTGCTTCGAAATCGGCGATCCGGGCGATTTGAGCCTCGGTTTCGGCATTCAGGGCCGCAATCAGCAGGTTTTGCGTGACGATCTCATCTTCTGCCGCGGCCAGCGATGTGCCCAACGTGGCGGCGCGCTGTTCCAGTTCCGAAACCCGCAGCTGTTCCAGCCCCAGCGCATCGGCCAGCTGGTTGAGCTGGTCATTCAGCGCATTAAGCTCGGTATCCTGATCGCTGATGGTTTCCGACAGCACGAATTGCACCACCATGAAAATGGTCAGCACAAAGATCATCACCATCAGCATCGCGGTGATGGCATCGACGAACCCGGGCCAGATGGAGCCTGCAAATCGGTTGCCCGCGCGCCGGTGAAAGGCCATGGCTCAGCCCTCTTGCGGCGGCTCGTCCCGGGCGGGACGGGCGCGGCGCGGACGGCGCCCTTGTTGTGTGGCGGCCCGGTTGAGATCGCGCAGCGCCTCGGTCAGCGCCCCCAGGTCGTCGCGCAGGGCCCCGACCTCATCGGCGCGCGAGGCCCCGATTTCCTCGAATATCTTCAAGAGCTGCACATCGATCGAGCGCAGCCGCATCCGGCTTTCGGCGTCGATCCCGGCCTCGCCGCTGGTGGCGGCCATGACCTCGGCCATACGTTCCTGCGAAGCGGCCAGCCGTTCGGTCGCGGCCACCTGACCGGGGCCCAGACGTTCGGCCAGATCATGCAGCACCACGGTGATATCGGACATCCGCGCCTCGGTGTCGGCATGGCGGGTTTCCGATTGCGTGAACAGGCTTTGCAGCGTGTCGATCTGGTCGACCATGTGATCCAGCACCGTCGCGATCGCGCCCCTGTCAACGCCGCCGCCATCGCCTTCACCCGAGGAAAAGCTGACCCGTGTGATGGTCGAGAGCCATTCCTCCATCTCGCGGTAAAACCGGTTCTGTCCGTGACCGGCGAAAAGCTCCAGCAATCCCACCACCAGCGATCCGGCCAGACCAAGCAGCGAGGACGCAAAGGCCGTGCCCATGCCGCCCAACTGTTCCTCAAGCCCGCCCATCAGGCGGCCAAACACCTCCATGCCGCTTTCCTCGGCCGAGGGGCGCAGCGACCGGATGGTTTCCACCACCGCCGGCACGGTGATGGCGAGCCCATAGAACGTGCCCAGAAGGCCCAGGAAAATCAAAAGGTTGGTGATATAGCGCGTGATGTCGCGGCTTTCCTCCATCCGCGCGCCGACCGAATCGAGGATCGACCGGGACGAGGCGGAGGTCAGCTGCAACCGGGTGCCACGCGCCCGCAGGATGCCTTCAAGCGGGGCAAGAAGCTGCGGAGGACGATCAGAGGTATCGGTGCTGCCCGACGCGATCTCCTCGATCCACGAGATCGAGGAAAAGAGCTGAACCACCTGCCAGAAACAGGCCAGAACGCCGACCAGAAACACCACCGCGATGGTGCCGTTCAGGAACGTATTGGCCAAAAAGACCGGCGCGACCGAGGGAAACACAAAGAAGGTGCCAAGCCCGACCAGCCCGCAGATCATCAGCATGATGACAATCTGGCGGATCGGTTGGGTAAATCGCGGCGCGTCTGGTCTGCTCGTCACGGGGGGTCTGGCCACTTCGTTTGTTTGGGGCACCCTACCCCTGTTGGCCGGTTCTGCCAACAGATATGGGCGTCAGGCGGCTTTCATTCTGCGCACGCGGGCCACCAGCCAGTTCAGATCCTCATCGGCAAGGTCCAACTCGGCCAGATGCGCGGCGGTGTTGTAGAGATATTCGTCATTCGGACCGCGCCCGCCAACGGCATGGGCAATGATGCGCGCCTGATCCTCCAGCGCCATCCCGGCCACATATTGCACATGCGCCCGGTCGATCACGTAGGTGGTGGCCGTAGCAATAGCCCCGTCGCGAAAGGTGATCGGCAATTCGCGTTCCAGATAGGCCGAGGAGATCAGCTCACGCTCGCGCAGGTATTCGATGGTCGCTGCCGATTTCGCGGCCTCCACGCGAAACGCCACCCCGTCGCAATGCGCGCCTGCCGCCGCATCCAGCGCCAGAACCAGGCCGGGGTCAGCCTCGGTACCGCGATGGTGAATCGACGACATGCAGAACGAGCGATGCCAGCCCGGCAGCCGCGCGACGCGACGCTCGACCACATCAAAGCCCGGGTTCCAAATCAGTGACCCATAGCCAAATACCCACAGATCCATATCGCGTATCTCTCTGGTCTCTTGCCCTGCCTCACGTATATGCAGGGCAGAGGCGGGATGGAACAGAGGATTTGCGGTATGAAGGTCTTGGCCTGGATCGTGGGCATCACCGCCGCGCTTTGGTCGGGGGTCTGGTATCTGGGGGCAACCGCCGCCGAACGCGTCAGCCTGGCCTGGCTGCAGCAACAGGCCGATGCCGGGTGGGTTGCGGACTATGACAGCGTCGAGACCACCGGCTATCCGCTGCGTTTTGACACCCTCTTTACCGGCATCGAACTGGCCGATCCCTTTACCGAATGGGCCTGGTCCGGAGCCCGCTTCCGCCTGGTTCAACCCGCCTATCAACCGCAATCGGTGCGCGCGATCTGGCCGCACGAACAGGTCCTGACAACCGCCCGCCAGAGCCTCACGATCCGCACCGATCTGATGCAGGCGCTGTTGCAGCTGCGCCCCACTGACAAGTTTTCGCTGGTCCGGGCCGAGGCCGATTTGGCGGGTTTTGGCATCACCAGCAATTGGGGCTGGACCAGCGCCATCGACACCGCCCGCCTAATGATCGCCGATCAGGGCGATGGCGCGGCGCGCTATGATATCGCCTTTGACGCGCGCGGCGTCACCCCGGCGGGCGAGGTTCTGCGCCTGCTGGATCCAGACGGCGACCTGCCCGATGCCATCGAACGTCTGACGATCGACGCTGTTCTGCAATTCGAACGGCAATGGGATATGGGCGCGATAGAACTGGCCCGCCCGCAGATCACCCGCGTCGAGCTGACCGGTTTACGGGCCGGGTGGGGCGGGTTGGCGTTGCAGGCGACGGGCACGCTTGATGTCGACGCGGCGGGCATTCCGACCGGCGAACTGGCGCTCAGCGCCGAAAACTGGCGGGCCATGATCGATCTGGGCGTCAATGCCGGGGCCATCCCCGGTGCCATGCAGTCCACGCTGGAAAACGGTCTGGCGCTGATTGCCGGCCTGTCGGGTCGCCCCACCGATCTGGACGTCACGCTCAGCTTTGCCGAGGGCCAGGCCTATCTCGGGCCCATTGCGCTTGGCCCCGCGCCGGTTCTGACGCTCTATTAGAGCCATGCCGCGTTCAGGCAAAAGGCTGCAGTCGATCCGGCGCGACGCGTTCTAACGGCAATAGGCCCCGCCGCGATAGGATGCGGCATCGACGTGGAAATGATCCTGATGATAACGATCCGCATTCGGCCCCAACACGGTGCCGAACCGGCCACAGGCGGCCTCGTGCAGATTGCGCAGGATGCGGCCCTCGGCCCCGCTGCCCCAATCGCTGAGCACGGTGATCTCGCGGCCATTGGCCAGACCGAACCCGGCAATGTCGATGGCGTTGCCGGTGGCATGTTCGGACAGCCGCGCGCCGGGCTGGTTGTTGCGGGTGCGGCAGGAATAGGAGCTGAGCACCCGGACCGAGACCACACCGCCGCCGCGCCGCCCGATCTCGGGTGCGACATCCTCGGTCAGCCAGCCCTGAAGTGCGCGCGCCGCCTGGCAATTGAGGGTCGGGCGTTGTGAAAAGGTGATGCCGTTGATGGCGCTGATCCGGACAGGCTCGGCAATGCCACAACCATTGAGCCTGCCGGGGATGCGGGCCAGCCGTTCGCCGGTGATGCCCGGAACGCCGCAAAGGCCGCCACTGGCCGCGGCTGGCGCGGGCCGGTCGGCATGCCCCGGCGCGCTGGTCAGCTGCGCCGTAATGGCGGGGCGAAACTGAGGCCGCAAGGATCGGCGCACCACAGTCGGATCGGGCTGGCCGCGCCGGTTCGGGCCGCCCAACATTGCCAGGAGACCAGGCCGTGGCACCTCGCTCTGCTCCTCGCCCTGTTCGGCAGCGGCCAGCGCGACCGAAACCGCAGCGGCAATGGCCGATGTCGCCGGGGCCGCAGGCCGCGATGCATCGCGATGACCCGGGCGGGTTTCCGGCCGCAACGACGCGCCAGGGGCCAGATCGGAGGCCGTGCGTCGGTCCGGCACCGGCCCGCCCGCCGCAGCGGGGCGCGGCATCGGAATGATCGACTGCGCGGGCGGATCGGCAAGCGCTGGCACCGCCAGCACAACCCCGATCCAGACTGCCGCGCGCCAAAGGCTCATTCCCCGGGGTCCTCCTTGCGCGGCCCGCCGCGGCCGAAATCGGGGGCGTCGGTATCCTGCCCGGCCTCGATAATGCCACGCCGGATCGCGCGGGTATGGGTGAAATAATCAAACAGATGATCGCCATCACCGCGCCTGATCGCGCGTTGCAGGGCAAAAAGCTCCTCCGTGAAGCGGCCCAGGATCTCCAGCGTGGCCTCCTTGTTGCTGAGGAACACGTCGCGCCACATGGTCGGGTCGCTGGCAGCAATCCGGGTGAAATCCCGAAACCCGGCGGCGGAATATTTGATCACTTCGCGATCGGTCACCCGGCGCAGATCATCGGCCACGCCCACCATCGTATAGGCAATCAGGTGTGGCGCGTGGCTGGTTACGGCCAGCACCAGATCGTGATGATCTGGCTCCATCTCCTCGACGATTGCGCCGCAGCCCTCCCACAATGCGCGCAGCTTCGCGATGGCGGCGGGGTCGGCACCTTCGGAAGGGGTCAGCAGCGTATAGCGATTGTCAAAAAGCTCGGCAAACCCCGATCGCGGTCCGGAATGTTCGGTCCCGGCCAAGGGGTGGCCGGGGATGAATTGCACATGATCGGGCAAAAGCGGGCCAACCGTGGCGATCACGTCCTTCTTGACCGAGCCGACATCGCTGACGGTGGCCCCCTGCTGCAACTGCGGCGCGATCTCGGCGGCCACACGGCCCATCGCACCGACCGGCACGCAAAGCACCACCAGATCGGCCCCCGCCACCGCCTCGGCAGCCGTTTCGACAATCCGGTCACAGAGCCCGATTTCGGT
>Ga0316207_10003986_pt1 | contig 13218 bp, 10 predicted proteins | sample 6weekpyrite_MG_FD_204943 | JGI IMG/M metagenome (GOLD analysis project Ga0316207, IMG submission 204943) | Microbial mat bacterial communities from mineral coupon in-situ incubated in ocean water Damariscotta River, Maine, United States -... | ecosystem: Environmental > Aquatic > Marine >... | reverse complement strand
CAATCAGGGAGCAAACATTAGGCACAACCGTGACAAAAGCAACACATACAGAAGCAGCCTACGGCGCTGCTTTGTTAGCATTGAAAAGACACCTGACGTGAAGTTTTTATTTACAAACCATTATTTTAAAAATAACAATTATCCTGTTAATGCTTAGGCAATACACCCACTTGCTGCATTTCGGCCAAACCCGTTTCACGTGCATGTTCCTGGAAGCCTTTATTACGCCAGAAGAACGCCCCCGGCATGGTTGTCGGTATAACAAGAACATAAAATAATGCCCGACCAATAACGGCGCTGGTTATCAATGAAGCCATTAACAGAGCCCCTATCACCGCGCCAGATAAACCACTTAAGCCTGAAACAACAATAAAAGTTAATACCGCAATATTAATCACCAGCAATGCATTACGTAACAAGTATGATTTACCATAACGTGTGGTTTGCTCAAAATGAGATACCGCCCCTTCACCTTTGTTTTTCTTTAAATCATATGCGTGTGCAATCAAACCCAGCGCTTCAAGAACAACGCCAACCAAGGCAACAATTGCAGCCTGATGAATAAGTGCGCTGTCTAATGTAGCGCTGGCAATACTCGCTATTAATGCAACACTGACAGCGCCAAATGTGATTGCCGTTGAAATAAAACTAGTCGCAGTTTGCCAGTGGTTCCAATAGGCTCTGGCAGGGATTAAATAAAGTTTAATCATGTAATATAAACCCACTACACCACCAATAATTGCAATAATGGCTGAGGTCGTTTTCAAAGCTTCGACAACATTTAGTACACCAATATTATTGGAGATGGCAAATATATCCGGCAAAGAAAACAATCCAAAACCTGCAAACCCTATAAAGAACAAAGAGACACCGGCAATTTCTCTGCTTAATGGAGACAAACGCCAGTTATTCATACCACGATAAAAACGCATGGGTTTGCCAAGGTGTAAATTTAACTTCACCATACCAATGGAGAAAATAATAAATAATGTTGCCATCACAGGAATAAAAGCGTTATTAAAACCGGCTGCTATTTGCTCAACACCAATATAATCACCAAACATAAGTAACAAAAATGCACCAATGACCATTTGTGATGTTAAAGTGAAAATAATATGTGCATTTTCATGTGAGGATAATAACTTTTTAAGGTTCCAATATTTATTTGTGTCAGCATCACTTGTATCCAGCTCCGCAACATATTCACCACCTGAATTTTTAGAACCAAAACCGCCGTCACGACGATATTTCAATGGAATTGAATCGGTACGTTTCATTTCATTCGGTAAGCTTTTTGTTTGCTGAAAACGAATATTTGGATTGGTAATATCAGGTGTTGGAAACCCCGGAATTTGTGTTTTTAATTGTTCCCGATTTTCTGGTGTTGTTTCTATAACGCCAAAATCTAGCGCGCCAGCCAAACATGCTGAAGAACAGGCAGGCTTCAGGCCCTCTTCTAAACGATCTACACACATATTACATTTATGTACATGACCTTTAGTCATATCTAACTGTGGGGCGTTATAAGGACATACCCAGGTACAGTAACCGCAACCAAAACAAATATCAGGGTCTTGTAGTACAGCACCATATTCAGCAAACTTAGTGTACGCACGTGTAGGACAGCCTTTTAAACAAACAGGGTCATCACAGTGATTACAGGCCATGGAGATATTTAAACGGGTATAACTCGGGAAACTCCCACCCTCTATGTATCCTACAGCTCGATAAGCTAAATGTGGTGGCAGATCATTTTTCTCACTACAGGCTGACTCACAAGCATGGCACGAAATACAATTATCGGCATTAAAGTAAAAACCATGCTGCTTATAACGGTTGGGGTTTTCACTAATACTGCTATCACCATTAATATTTAAGCTTTGACCGGCTAATTTATTCGTTTTCTCAACCAGCTCGATCGGTTTTCCATATTGATTTTTATTCGGCGCATCTACTTCTGCTAATAAAGCATAATCCTGCTCATCATCACGAAGAAAATATTTTTTAGGTTTTGTATTATCTAACATAATCTTCTCTTAATAAGTTCCCTACTTAATATGTTCGACTTGCGACATTGGCTTCTGCAGCAACATCCTGATTTTCTGCCGATTCAATTTTAACTGCAGCCTGTTTAAATGCAGGTTGACGTGAATGAGGATCAAGCAATCCCAACGCAATGCGGTTAACACACTCATGAAAGTGAAATGGAATAAATATCATATTAGGCGCAACACGTTGTGTAAGTTGAACCATAACAATGGCATCACCACGACGTGAAGTTAAACGTGCATAGCCGCCATGAGTTATACCTAATTCTTTAGCCGCATCCGGATTCATTTCCATATAGGGTGTTGGACTAAACTTGTTTAAGTTTCCAACCTTACCGGTACGTGTACGCGTATGGAAATGTTCAACAACACGTCCACTGTTTAGCCAGAAAGGATATTCTTCATCCGGACGTTCGTTATTATCTATAAAAGGCAATGTAATAAGTTTTGCTTTTTGATCAGCAAACTGGAATTTACCATCAGTGTATAAACGCGGCGAACCGGTTTCGTCACCATCAGTACATGGCCATTGAATACCACGTTGTTGTTCTATCATTTCATGGCTCATGCCTGAATAATCTAACATACGACCTTTTGACAAATACTTTAATTCGTCAAATACGCCAGATGCAGTTTCAGGAAATTTAACCTTGCGGCCTTGTTCAAAACGTTTTGCCATTTCGTTAAAGATCCATAAATCAGATTTTGAATCTTTAAACGGTTTAACCACATTACTGATTAAATTTACGCGACGTTCTGTATTAGTGAAACAACCTTCTTTCTCTGCCCACACTGCAGCAGGAAAATAAACGTGTGAGTATTCATTCGTTTCAACATCAGCATACGCGTCCTGAACAACTAAAAAATCAAGCTTCTCCAATGTTTTACGAATACGTGCAGTATTTGGCATTGAGGTCATAGGGTTTGTCGCCACCAGCCACAAACCTTTAATTTGGCCTGTTTCAATCGCAGGAAAGATATCCGTTTGCGCTAAACCACGTTTTTTAGGCAAAAACTCTTCATCAATACCCCAGAAGTCAGCGATATCATTTCGATCTTTTTCATTTTCTAAATAGCGATAACCCGGTAATCCTGAGCACGATGACCACTCACGTGTCCCCATCGCATTACACTGGCCAGTAATAGACAAACTTGTACCACCGGGTTTCCCTATGTTGCCCGTAATGAGGTTTAAGTTATTGATCCCAACAACACCGTCTGATCCATGTGTACTTTGATTGATACCCATTGTCCAGATTGTCATTGCTGCACCGGCTTTAGCATATAGCCTCGCTACGGTACGTATGGTATCTTCGTCTATACCACAAATTTTTGATGCAGTAACAGGATCGTATTGCGCAACTAAGTCTTCAAACTCCTTTGCGCCATTGGTGTTGGCTTCAATGTAAGCCCTGTCTTCCAGGCCTTCATCTAAAATCACGTGTGCTAAAGAATTTAATAAAACTAAATCGGTTCCCGGCGTAATCGGTAAATGCATATCCGCCATTTGCGCGAACATGGTGACACGTGGATCAACCACTATCACAGGGAACTTACGTTTTTCCAGGGCTTGTTTTAAACGCCAGAAAATAATGGGGTGTTGTTCGGGTAAATTAGAACCAATGGCAAGTAAACATTCGGTGTGTTCAAAGTCATCATAACAACCGGGGGGACCGTCTGAACCAAAGGATCTTTTATAGCCTGATACCGCAGAGGCCATACAAAGCGTGGTATTGCCATCGTAGTTGTTAGTACCAATAACTCCACGTGCGAGTTTACCTAAAGTGTAAAACTCTTCGGTCATTATTTGACCGGTAGACACAATTGCAAATGCATCGCGGCCGTATTTTTCCTGAATGCGTTTTATTTCGCCTGAAACTTTATCAAGCGCTGTATCCCATGTTGCTTCTTTAAACTTGTCAAAGTGACGTTCACGAACCAAAGGAATCGTACCCCGACCTGAGCTACGAAATAATTCATGTTCAAATATACCTTTTAAACATAACTTACCACGATTAACATCGGCCCCGCCGACACCACGTGATGCAACCGCTTCACCTTTATCATCAAGCCCTACTTCAATCGAACAACCTGTTGAGCAGTAACCACATGTGGTGTACTTCCACTCCACAACACCTTTATCAGCAATCTTTATCGGATTTTTTTTCTTACGACCAAACAGCATGCTTATATCCTGGTTTATTTTCAACGCAAAGGCGCAAAGGACGCTAAGTTTCGCAGAGAAATTATTTTAAAACTTTGCGCGCCTCTGCGGACTTTGCGCCTTTACGTTAGGTTTTATATACTTGGGCAACCTTCTTCAGGTGTTAACGACAACATAATTTTTTCACCTTCCATCTTAATAGGGAAGCTTGCAGCGCAGCCTTCATCCGGTGCAACAGCTACACCCGTATCAAGACCAATTTTCCAGTCATGTAATGGACATGCAACACGATCACCCAAAACAATTCCCTGAGATAGTTGACCACCTTTGTGTGGACATTTATCGCGCAAGGCAAAAACCTTATCATCCGCTGTTCTAAATACGGCAATATCCCCTTCTGCACGACTGACAACACGTGCGCCCAATTTTGGTATATCGTTTAATGTTCCTACTTCAATCCAATCACTCATAATCTTTTACCATTTTTTTAATGTAGCTCAGACTTTAGTCTGACGCAGCTGTTGGACTGAAGTCCAACCTACAATATATTTTAATTATCCAATCACTTTGAGTGGAGTAAATTCATGAGCCTCGCCGCCTTTGGCGCGCTCTTCCCATGGATCATCCTGCATAAAGGTTTGTGAGAAATTAAAACGCTCAGCTAACTTTTTACGACCTTCAGCATCATCAATCAAAGCTTCTTTAATATGACCTAAGCCAACACGCTCTATCCATGGCGCTGTGCGTTCAAGGTAGTAGGCTTCTTCACGGTATAATTGAATATATGCAGCACTGTATTCCAATACTTCTTCTTCAGTTTCTACATTGCAAAGCAAATCGGTTGCACGAACTTTAATACCACCGTTACCTCCGACATGAATTTCATAACCCGAGTCCACACATACCACGCCATAATCTTTAATGGTTGCTTCAGCACAATTACGCGGACAACCTGATGCTGCCATCTTAAATTTATGCGGCATCCATGAACCCCAGCTCATTTTTTCTAATTTAATCCCTAACCCGGTTGAATCCTGTGTACCAAAACGACACCATTCTTTACCAACACAAGTTTTAACCGTACGCAGTGCTTTACCATAAGCATGACCTGAAACCATGCCGGCATCATTTAAATCTTTCCAGATTTCGGGTAATTCTTCTTTTTTAAGACCATATAAGCCAATACGCTGGCCACCGGTTACATGAACGGTATCAACATTAAATTTTTCAGCGGCATCTGCGACAGCACGTAATTCTTGTGGTGTTGTCATCCCCCCCCACATACGCGGTATAACGGAGTAAGTACCATCACCCTGAATATTTGCGTGTACACGTTCATTAATGAAACGTGATTGTGCATCATCAAGATGAAGTTCCGGGAATTTGCAAACTAAATAGTAGTTAAGCGCCGGACGACACTTACTACAACCATCCGGTGTTTTCCACTCCAACACATCCATTAAGCTTCGTATTGATTTAACCTGTTTATCATCGATAGCATTTCTAACTTCATCATGCGTTTTGTCTGTACAACCACAAATTGGCTTTAAATGCGGGGCAGTTGAAAACTCTCCCCCCAGGGTATGTGACATTAGTGACTCAACAAGTCCGGTACAGGAACCGCATGAACTGGATGCCTTGGTATGAGCACGCACTTCATCAAGTGTAAATATTTTATTAACCGTAATTGCGTTGACAATCTCACCCTTGGTAACACCGTTACAGCCACAAATTTCTGCATTGTCTGACATTGCTGCAACACGACTGTCATCACCATGTCCTGAATCACCAAGGTGAGCCTGACCAAAGAGCAAGTTTTCACGGAATTCTGAAATATCCGTTTCATCACGCATTAAATCAAAATACCATGTGCCATCAATGGTATCGCCATACATAACGGCGCCCTGAATCTTATTATCTTTAACAACAATCTTACGGTAAACACCCCGTGCTTTATCCTGAAAAACAAGCTCGTCCGTTGTTTCGTCGCCGTTAAAATCACCTGCTGAAAATAAATCGATACCTGTAACTTTTAATTTTGTTGATGTCATGGTGCCCTGGTAGACACCAATCCCCATTTTAGCTAAATGATTTGCACAAACTTTTGCCATTTCAAATAAAGGCGCAACTAAACCGTAAGCAATGCCACGATGTTGAGCACATTCACCAACAGAATAAATAGAAGGGTCATACGTTTGTAATGTATCGTTTACAACGATTCCGCGCTCACAGTGAATACCTGCTTCCTGTGCCAGTTTTATATTTGGCTTAATCCCTACTGCCATCACTACTAAGTCTGCATATATTTCCGAACCGTCTTTAAAACGCACTTTTTCAACACGATCCTTACCAATAATGGATTCAGTCGACGCCTCCATTAAAAAATGCAAACCACGTTCTTCAAGAGATTCTTTTAGCATCGCTGCCGCTGGTCCGTCCATTTGACGTTCCATTAATTTATCCATCAAATGAACAACGGTGACACTCATACCTTGTTGCATTAAGCCATTCGCAGCTTCAAGCCCTAACAAACCACCGCCAATGACGACGGCATGTTTATGTTTTTTCGCCGCTGCCATCATGGCATCAACATCTTTAATGTCGCGGAAAGAGATAACACCTTCAAGATCATTACCGGGAACAGGGATAATAAAAGGATCTGAACCCGTCGCAATTAATAAGCGATCATATGATTCTTCGGTACCATCATCGGCAATAACTTTGCGGCCAGCGCGGTCAATTGATGTGACTTCTTTACCACTGTGCAATGTGACATTATTATCCTTATACCATTGCAAGTCATTGAGCATAATTTCATCAATAGTTTTGTCACCCGCAAGGACTGGCGAAAGCATGATACGATTGTAGTTACCATAGGGTTCTGCACCGAAAACGGTTATGTCATAGCGTTCTTCATCTATTTTCAGCAACTCTTCAACGGTACGCATGCCCGCCATACCATTGCCTATTACAACCAGTTTCTCTTTCATCCTGTACTCCAAAAATTCATAAAAGTGTGATTTTGGTCATTATCGTTATTTTCCAAAACCTTTCTGGGTTGTGAGCCCAATTACTGCCGTCACTAGAGCAACATGTGTGCCATAATATTAGCAACGGCTTAATAAACAGCTAACTATTTGTATTTATTAACTTTTACAGAAATACAGGAGCGTATCATTAGCGACTGGTTACAAATCAGAATGCACAGAACTGGTGCACATATGGGAGTGGACGCTTCTAAATATGGCAAATCTTGCGTTAGAGATACACTATGGTGAATTGCTCGTTTTTAGATTAGTGTATGTGGCAAATAATAATAATAAGTTTAAATGTATCAGTACATCAAACAGAAGTATTAAGTTTTATTAAAAGTCTCCTGTTCCTCGCCATTATCATACAAATGCCTTCTTTTGTATGCGCAAAAGAAAATGACAAATATTTGAGCGTTTTAGCGATACATTCATACCACCAGTTATATCAATGGACAGCATCACAATTCAAAGCATTTAAAAACAAACTGAGTAACAACCTACCTGAATATACTATAAATATCTCAACCGAATATTTAGACACAAAATGGATTACCCCTTCGCAAGCATATAAAAATAATTTTTTGCACTATTTTTATATGCAAAATATAAAAATAACCCACCGGATCTCATTTATGTTACAGATGACAATGCGTTAAACGTTATCCATTCCAAAAAAAATATTTTATCCTGGAGTAGCCCGGTTGTTTTTTCAGGATAAACAATTCTAAAATCATCAACCACAGCACACATTATACTGTTACAGGCGTTTTTGAATACAAAGACATTCAGTCTACAATATCTCTGGCAAACAAAATTAATAAATCATCATCGAAAATATATTTTTTAGATAATGGAGGAACAACAATAGCAAAATTCATCCATAAAATAAAACAACTAGGTTATCGTGTTGCAATAGATGACTTTGGCACAGGATACTCCAACTTCACCCATCTGATTCATATTAATGTAGATTATTTAAAGATTGATGATTCAATTATTAAAAACATTATCAAGGATAAAAATGCTGAAATTGTTACTAAAACTTTAGTAAAATTTTCAAAACAACTCGGTATCACAACAGTCGCAGAATTTGTAGACTCAAAAAAAATATTTGATAAAGTAAAAAAACTTGGAATCGATTATTCACAAGGTTATTACATAGCTCAACCAAAAAAAGAAATAAAATAAAATGCCTTCCATGGCAGACCGATTGCTAATAAGTACCTAAGCTCCTCCCGGGTACTTTGGGACCGTTATGCTACTTTGCTGGCCGGATTACGCTGGCGCTCATAGAGGAATTTTAATACAGATGCCCGATAGCTGTTATATTGAGCATCATTTGCCAGCTCGACGCGATTTCTTGGCTTTGGCAAGTCTACTTCAAGTATTTCACCAATCGTCGCTGCCGGACCATTTGTCATCATAACAATACGATCCGAAAGTAAAACCGCTTCATCAACATCATGCGTAATCATAATAACCGTATTGTTTAATCGGGATTGTATTTCGATTAATGAGTCCTGCATATGCGCACGTGTTAACGCATCCAGTGCTCCGAAAGGTTCATCCATTAAAAGAACTTTAGGTTCCATTGCTAAGGCACGCGCGATCCCAACTCTTTGTTTCATACCTCCGGAGATTTCGCTGGGACGTTTATGCATTGCATGATCCATATGAACAAGCTTGAGGTTATGTTCAATCCACTCTTTTATTTCTGCTGCTGATTTTTTACCTTTAAAAACCTGTTTAACCGCAAGTTCGACATTCTCGTAAGCGGTTAACCATGGCAATAAAGAATGGTTCTGAAATACAACTGCGCGATCCGGACCCGGTTCATTAACCTCTTTACCATCCAGAATAACCCCACCTTCCGTTGCCTGATATAAACCCGCGACAATATTCAATACCGTTGACTTACCACAACCAGAGTGTCCAATTAAGGAAACAAATTCGCCTTCATTGATATTAAGGTTCACTTTATCCAGTGCTTTAAAAGATCCTGCAGGAGTTGGGAACTCGATTGATACCGTACTAATTTCTAAATGTTTTTTATTCACGTTATTCTCCAATAATATGTATAGTGACAGTAAATTACTTAACGTAATACCGCATTTTTATCCCAGGACACACTACGTTGTAGTTTCAACATAAACTGGTCGAGGATGTAACCAATTAAGCCAATCGCGATTACCGCCACCATAATTCTTGCTAAAGAATTTGAGCTACCATTTTGAAATTCATCCCAGACAAATTTCCCTAACCCCGGATTTTGCGCTAACATTTCTGCCGCAATCAAAACCATCCAGCCAATTCCAAAAGAAACACGTAAGCCGGCAAACATCATTGGTACCGAAGCCGGCAAAACAATTTTTGTAATATGTGTAAACCAACTTAAGCGCAGTACTTTACTTACATTCACTAAATCCTTATCTATCGAAGATACACCTACCGTAGTGTTTATTATTGTTGGCCATAAACTACAAAGAGTAACGGTTATCGCAGAATTAACGAATGATTTTGAAAACCAGGGATCATCTGAAATATAAACCGCACTGACAATAATCGTAACAATGGGTAACCAGGCCAATGGTGAAACAGGTTTAAAGGTTTGAATAAGAGGATTTAATGCACTATAAACAACCGGACTTAAGCCACTAATAATGCCAACAGGTATAGCAATCATCGAGGCAATAATAAAGCCCGTTAGTACCGTAATGATACTGGTAGCAATTTGATCAAAAAATGTCGGTTTTCCCGTGTAGGAACGAACTTTAATCTTCGCATCCGGATTAGCTAATAATTTTTTTGCATTACGTTTATCTTGCCTTTCATAAAAAGCAGCTTCTTTGTCTCTTTCTTCTACATGCTCATCATATAAAGATACAGCTTGTTGCCATACTTTAGTTGGCCCTGGTACCTGACCTAACGAGGTTTGTATTTGTGAGGCAACACCTCCCCATAATGCGAGAAATAATCCAATCGCAAGCAAAGGTATTCCCAGTGAATATAGTATTTGTTTAAACCTTCCTTCCCAGTCAATATTTTCTTGTTTTGACATGGATAATAATTTTGTCATAAATTTACTTTCTAACATATTCAGTACTCTTGCATTCATTTTATCGGCCTCAATTAGCAATCTTTATCAACTCAGTGTAAGCATCCATACACAAACTTTGATGTGTATGGATGTCCCGTCTTACATTTTGTCTTTATTTTTCAAACCAATTTTAAATTTCGTCAAATATGCATTTGGCTTGTTGCCGTCATACACAATATTGTCGATGAAATGTTTCTGAGGTTTACGAAATCCTGATTCGTTTTCTAAATCAGGAAAATCTTTTGCTTTAACCTTACCTTCAGCAATTAACTCTTTAGCTGCTTCTGCATAGATATCCGGACGATATACTTTTTTCGCAATATCTTTATACCAGCTATCAGGTTTATATTCTGAAATCTGACCCCAGCGACGCATTTGAGTTAAATACCAGATTGCATCAGAATAATACGGATAAGTTGCGTTATATCTAAAGAAAACATTGAAATCGGGGACTTCACGTTTGTCGCCTTTCTCATATTCAAATGTGCCCGTCATTGAGTTAGCAATAACATCATAGTCAGCACCGACATATTGAGATTTAGATAAAATTTTCACGGCTTCCGGACGATTAGCATTATTGTTCGCATCTAACCATTGCGCGGCACGTATCATTGCTTTTACAACACGGATATGTGTGTTCGGATTTTTATCCGCCCACTTCTTGCTTACCCCAAATACCTTCTCCGGGTTATCTTTCCAAATTTCATAATCGGTTACAACGGGAACACCAATACCCTTAAATACGGCCTGCTGATTCCAGGGTTCGCCAACACAATAACCATCAATCGTTCCGGCTTCCATAGTTGACGGCATTTGTGGTGGTGGCGTAACTGATAACAATGTATCTGCTTTTAGAGTACCGCTGCTATCGCCTTTATGTGGCGCATAGTAACCAGGGTTAATACCGCCTGCCGCCAGCCAATAGCGTAATTCATAGTTGTGTGTTGACACAGGAAATACCATTCCCATTTTAAAAGGTTTACCTTCTGATTTATATTTGGCAATAACCGGCTTTAAAGCGTCGGCTTTAATAGGGTGAACGGGTTTACCATTTTTATGCGGGATATGTTTCTTCATCTCCCCCCACACTTTATTTGAAACGGTTATTGCATTACCATTTAAATCCATACTAAACGCTGTAACAATATGCGATTGTGTACCAAATCCAATGGTTGCACCTAAAGGTTGTCCTGCCAGCATATGAGCACCATCTAATTCACCATCAATAACCCGGTCAAGTAATACCTTCCAGTTTGCCTGAGCTTCTAGTTTGACATACAGACCTTCATCTTCAAAAAAACCTTTTTCATAAGCGACAGCGAGCGGTGCCATATCAGTAAGCTTAATAAAACCGAACGTGAGTTCCTCTTTTTCAGCCTCTCCTACTGCTGCATTAACATTTATTGAACCTAGCACTCCTATTGCCAATGTTGCCGAAAGACCCAGCGACATTATTGTCGACTTAAAAAACTTCCTTCGTTCTAATTTTATGATTTTATTTTTCATTACAGCCTCACTACTGTTTTGTGTTTAAAATAATGTGCAAAAAAAAACGCCCACACAGCAAACACTACTGTTTACTGTGTGGACGCCTTTGTCCGGTTATTATCGCCCGCCGTTGGACGATAATTAAAATTTTATCCTTACAAATTATACTGGAGCAATCTATGTGCCAATTATAAAAATGGCTTAAATAGAGGCTTTATTAAAAAATAATGACGAAAACATCACTTATATGACTTTTAATGTACCAAAATGAAGCGTCGTATATTTAAAATTAACAATTAAGGTGCAAAATTAAAATAACTCCGACATCTCAATAACATTTTTTGCTATTTCAAATATTTTTTTATTTTGACTCATTGCCAGTGTTCTTAAAGAGCTATAAGCATCATCTTCACTTAAGTTTTTCATGCTCATAATAATCCCTTTTGCCCTCTCAATAATTTTACGCTCTTCCAGGTTCTCTTCTGATGCAGCAAGTTTTTTATACAGCGATTGCATTTCATTAAACCGTGCGATAGCAAGCTCAATAACAGGTTTTAATCGTCTTCCGGTTAAACCGTCGACAATAAACGCACTTACTCCGGATTTAACCGCTTTATTAATCACATCTTCTTCGCTTTTTTCTGCAAAGAAAACGATGGGTTTTGGTAGTGCTTTATTTATTTCTGCCAATTGATTAAAAATATATTGATCCGGAGACTCCATGTCGATCATTAAAACATCTGGCTCACAGATCTTAATACTCGATAAAATATCATCATTACAAGATACCCTGCCAACCACTTCAAATCCTGCCTCATGGAGTGACAAACTTAATCTTTCTGTTCTGCCAGTACATTCATCAATAAGTAATATTTTTTTTTTCATTTCATTTTATATATTAGAGTTAAATCATTAATTCACTATTGTTTATCCTTAGAGCAAAAAGGATGCCACTTTGAGAAACAAAATAATTTTAAAAATGTCAGGAAGAGTAAGCGCGTATTTAAATAAAAAATGAACTAAGAAAAAAATATTGCACTACAAACATGCATAAAACTCTGAAATGCACTCTACTTAAGCATAATACGCCCTATTGCTTAAATTTAAATTTTGGCAAACTAATGTCAAAGTGCATGGCGAGTAATCGCGCAAGGAAAATCAAAATTCCAGCGAAAATTGCTGATAAAGTAACATCCCAGCCCATATATAATAAAAATATAAAAAATAACGAGCCAGCCCATGATACTGTTGCATATAATGAGCTTTGAAAAACAACCGGCGTTTCATTACAGAGTATATCGCGAAAAATACCTCCCATCGTTCCTGTCATCACCCCCATAAAACTTGCCACCAACCAGGGAGCCCCCACCATTAGTGACACCAGCGTAC
>Ga0316207_10003985_pt1 | contig 13219 bp, 14 predicted proteins | sample 6weekpyrite_MG_FD_204943 | JGI IMG/M metagenome (GOLD analysis project Ga0316207, IMG submission 204943) | Microbial mat bacterial communities from mineral coupon in-situ incubated in ocean water Damariscotta River, Maine, United States -... | ecosystem: Environmental > Aquatic > Marine >... | reverse complement strand
TATTGGTGTATTCGCTTCTTCGTTAACGAATCATATTGGCCTATCCGCCTTTAGCTCTATCAGTATTATTTTGTTTTTGTTTTGGTTGGTCGAGTTACTTGCTTCGCTTATTAAAGTCGATGCTATACAAAGTGCACTGCAATACCTTTCTATATCAAAACATGTAAACCCATTTTATAGTGGCCAGATAAACAGCTCTGACTTACTGTTTTTTGTGCTCATTATCACCACATTCATCGTTATGACTATCCGCAGATTAGATAGTTATCGCATGCAACATTGAGCTGATACCCATGCAAGTAACAAAAAAAACACATCTTCAAACACGGTTACAAAATATTATTTTTGTTGTTCTGTTTCTGGTCTTTATGGCAATGATTGCTTGGTTTAGCGAGCGTTATAATATAAGTAGTGATTGGACAAACAACAGTCGGAATACACTATCTGATGCGAGCATTAAATTGCTCGACAAAATCGAAGGGCCTATTTCAATTACCTCTTTTGTCAGCAGTAGTGAACAAATTGAAAAATTTGTTCAGCGCTATAAAAATCATAAAGACGACATCAGCCTGAATTTCATCGACCCTGATATCGAACCACAACTAGCAAGGGAAAATGGTGTGCGCGTAAAAGGCGAACTGGTACTGCGTTATGGTGAACGTAGAGAGAACCTGCAAACACTCACTGAACAATCCATGACAAATGCACTGCAACGTCTCGCACGAAATGCGAAACGCTTTATTGTATTTCTTGAAGGACATGGTGAACGCAGTCCACGTGGTCAAGCAAATCACGATCTATCTGATTGGACAGCACAACTTGAGTCACGCGGTATCAATACACAAACCATTAACCTCGGTGTGAACCAACAAATTCCAACTAATGCCTCCGCGTTGGTTATTGCCAGTCCTCAGGTAGATTTACTGCCCGGTGAAGTCTCTATTATTGGCAACTATCTTGATAAAGGTGGCAATCTATTATGGTTGTCCGACCCCGGTAAAACGCATGGACTTGGTATTCTTGCCGAGCAACTGGGTATTGAATTTCATCCGGGCATGGTTGTTGACCCAACCACACAACGCTTAGGATTAAATGATCCGCGCATCACTATTATTGCTGAATATGGCACACAGGCAGTAACGAATAATTTTTCTAACTTAACCCTATTCCCACAAGCAACTGCCATAGAATTAATCGAAGGCAGTGACTGGCTTGCTGATGCCTTTCTGATTACCGCGCCTGACAGTTGGTCTGAAACCGGTGCACTTGAAGGTGAATTGGCATTAGATGCTGGTGAAGATATTCCGGGGCCATTAAATATAGGCGTTATTCTCACTCGCAATATCACTACTGAACCTGCCTTAGAACAACGTGTCATTGTTGTTGGTGATGGTGACTTTATTTCTAATCAATACCTCGGCAATGCCGGCAACCAAGATCTCGGTCTTAACTTGGCTAATTGGCTGAGTCGTGATGATGCCTTTATTAATATCCCGACTAAAACCAGCACCGACTTGTCACTGGAATTTTCTGCCTCAACAGCAGGCATCATTGGGCTTTTCTTTATCTTGCTACCTATATTACTACTCGTTACTGGATTTATTATTTGGCAACGTCGCCGCAGGGCATAAAATGAACGCACGACTTGTACTTAACTTATTTCTATTAATTGGCATTGTTGCAGCGGGACTATTTATTATAAACAGCCCAGATAAAGATGGAGCTGATGTCATTAAATTAGGTGACTCTGAAAAAAATGAAATAAAAAACATACTTATTCAGAGCAACGGACTTCCTGATATTGCCTTACAAAAAGATAAAAACAATAAATGGTTTATGACCCAACCATATAAGGCACAAGCAAATACTCTACCAATTAATGAAATCATTAAACTAACCGGCGCTATTAGCCACTCACGTTTTTCTGCTGTTGATAAGAACCTACGTGCCTACGACTTACTGCCTGCTAAAGCCAGCATTCACTTCAACGAGACTGAGTATGCCTTCGGCAATATTGAGCATATTAATAAACGACGCTACATACTAAAAAATAATATAGTGCACCTAACAACCGATCTTTTCTACCACCGACTACGCACCAATGCCGAGAGCTTTATTCGTCCACAGCTCCTTCCGGACGATGTCAGTATTACTCGTATAGACACAATAGATTTCACGCTCAATCAGACGGCACAAGGAGAGTGGATGGTTTCCGGAAAAAAATCATTTCACAATAATATTGCAACAGATGCGATACAAATACTACTAGACCATTGGCAACACAAACGAGCAACTCAGATTCTACCGGCCAAACCAACCGACAGTAAACAGCGCATATCCATAGCCCTTTCTGACAATTCAGAAATTCACTTTACCGTTGTTAAAGCTCCTAAAGAGCTTATCCTGATTCGTTCTGATCTTGGCTTTCAATACCACCTACCCGCTAGCGCAGCCGATGATTTATTAGCATTACAACAGACTAATACAGAAAAAAGTTAAATCGTCATGCCAGAACTACCTGAAGTTGAAACAACCCGTGTTGGCATCAGCCCGCACATACAAGGACAGATCGTCGATAGCGTTATTATTCGTAATAGCAAACTTCGTTGGCCAGTGCCTAACTCCATTAAGAAAACACTTCCTAGTGAAAAACTTTTATCCGTTACACGTCGCGGGAAATATCTATTGCTCGAATTCTCCTCTGGTCATTTATTAATGCACCTTGGTATGTCGGGTAGTTTACAAGTTGTCGAAAAAGATACCGCTCTACGCAAGCATGATCATTTTGATCTTATATTTAACAATGGTAAATGCTTACGCCTGCATGACCCTCGTCGTTTCGGTAGTGTGCTCTGGACAAGCAATGACCCACTCACACATAAACTCTTAAAAGACTTAGGTCCTGAACCATTAGATAAAGAATTTAATGCAAAGTATTTATGGCAACGCTCCCGCAAGCGAAAAGTCAGCATTAAACAATTTATTATGGATAGCCACAATGTCGTTGGTGTGGGTAATATCTATGCCAGTGAGTCCCTGTTTCGTGCAGGCATTCACCCTCGCCGTGCTGCAGGCAAAGTCAGCCTTGAGAGTTACACATTGTTAGTGAAATCAATAAAATCCGTCATCAAAGCAGCGATTAAACAAGGTGGTACAACACTAAAAGACTTTACCGGTGGCGATGGCAAGCCAGGCTACTTTAAACAGCGTCTGAATGTTTATGGCCGAAAAGGTGAACCTTGCCGGAAATGCAAGAAGCCTATTAGCCACTGTGTAATGGGGCAACGAGCAACGTATTACTGTACTTTCTGCCAGAAATAACAAACCATAGGGTCATTAACCATTAGATCTAAGGATAGCAAATGAAAAGAAAGAAACTTATTGCAAGTTTGGTCACCGGATTGTTAGTGTTTTTGATTTCTTTTGGGATTTATTCCTATAGCCGCATATCTTTAGATTTGTTAACTATATATGCTACCGATAAAGATACCTCCAGTATTCATCAGTATTTTTCTTTACTTTCGCACAAACGATTATCCGCTTGTCCTCATGAACAATATAAACCAAGAACGAGTCCATTATCGTTTTTGGTGGCGGCTATGGATTCTGAAAGAACCAATACCGAGAACGCACGAGAAATTTTTTATCACTATTTAAAAATTGGCTGCGATATTAACTCTGAAGATGATACTGGACTGACTCCGCTCCATTCTGCCATTCTTTTCAAGAATCCGACGATTATTGTTTTTTTACTCGAAAATGGTGCCGACCCAAAATACAAACTTCGCCGTAATTTAAAGCATGCTGGTAAAGACAGCTATCAATATTTAAATATAATTTGCAGTAAGGACCCCACAAATTGCAAAAAATTAAGAGCGGCTTTGAAAATAAAAAATGAATGACTAATTAAGAAAACGACGACGATTAGCTAGCATTCATTCTTCATCTGCAACATAGCTAACGGCATCACCCAATTTAATGACACCACCTTGAATAACCTGCGCATTAATTCCACCATGCCCTCGCATGGCGTTATAACCACCGGATCCCAGTATTTTTTCCATTCGTGAACATGGTGGGCAAGGTCCGCTTCCCTGCAACAACACATCACCAATCATAAAACGTGATTTTCTTAATGCGTAAAGATTGATACCAGACACCACTAAATTGCGTCGCAACCATTCCGGTGGAATAACATCATGTCCGGTTATAGCTTCAAGTACAGGAAAATGTTCAGCTTGAATCAAGGTTACTTGGCGCTTACCGCCCTCGCGTTGTGTACGGTGGTCGCCGGCAAGTCCTCGGTTTTCAATAACCTCAACCTGCTCAAGGATAGTGAGTGGCTCACGTTTTACTTTACGAATGCCAATCCAATCAAGCCGTCCTACTTGTGGCATTGTTGCGATTAAACCGGCGATAGTCACTGATGTGTTTTTCATTGTGCAATCTTTTTATTTTATCTTATTTAACTATTCTATTTAACAGCAGCGCCACCCACACCACGTGGGTCACTGGCGGCATCTAGACTATTGCTTCTACGATCCCATAAGATGACTTGCATGTTTCCAAAGTCGTCTCGCTCACTCAAGCTATGACCGCGTAACTGCAAATCGTCTGCTTGCTGTTTTGAAAATGCGCCGCGTTCATGCTGAATCTGATCAGGCAAATATTGATGATGATAACGGCGTTTGCTGACCATGCTTTTTGCATCACCACCGTTTAAATAATCCAAAATACCATGTAACACCATGGTGATAATGCGGCTACCACCAGGGGTGCCGAGTATCGCTACTCCTTTGGGTGACTCGATGAATGTTGGCGACATACTCGACAATGGCCGTTTATACGCAGTAATTTCATTTGCCTTAGCCCCTACCAAACCGTATACATTCGGTGTGCCTGCTTTCGCTGAAAAATCATCCATCTCATCATTAAGTAATACACCTGTTCCCTTGGGTACAAAGCCACTACCAAAGGGATAGTTAATACTTAATGTTGCAGCGACACGATTGCCTTGACGATCCATAATCGAGAAATGCGTGGTGTCGGTACTGGCATTATTCGACACAACTGTTTGCGGTAGACCGGAACTAGGTGTTGCGTTGTTTATATCAATACTTGCGCGTAATTTATTTGCATGTTCATCACTAATTAAACGCGTCACAGGCACATCGACAAAATCACTGTCACCTAAAAATTCTGCCCGATCACGATATGCACGGCGCATTGCTTCCACTAGAAGATGTCCCTCATTCCCTTTCGTTTCTGAAGAAGAAAAATCTTCTATTTGATTCAGGATCGATAACAGCGCCACACCTCCCGAAGAAGGCGGTGGTACCGAAATAACCGTCGCAAAAGCAAATTTACCACGCAAAGGTTGCCGCTCTATTACTTGGTAACGCGCCAGATCTTCTAAACGCCAAATACCACCGGCAGCACGAGCACCATTCACCAAACGTTGTGCTAGTACGCCACGGTAAAATCCATTCGCCCCTTGCTCGGCAATAAGCTCAAGTGTGTTCGCCAGATCAGGTTGCCGAATTCGGTAACCCAAGTCAGGTACTGCATTATCATCTAAGAAAATAGCCGCGGCATCCGCTGATGCGCTGATTGCCTCTAAACGAAAACCCACCATGCGCTGATAAATGGCATCAACAAGAAAACCTTTTCGTGCGGCTTGGATAGCAGGTTGAAGTGAAACCGACAAAGGCAAGTTGCCATAACTTACCGCAAGGTGTTCCAACGCGGCGGGGACACCGGGAATGCCTGCCGACAGAGGCCCATCAATCGAGGCGCGTGGGCGCACATTGCCGGCATCATCCAAATACATATCGCGGTGTGCACGACCAGGTGCGGTTTCCCGGCCATCGAGCATCACCTGCTTACCATCACTTGCGCGGTGCAATAACCAAAAACCACCACCGCCAATGCCCGAGCTATAAGGCTCGACCACGGCTAATGTTGCGGTTACCGCCACCGCGGCATCAAAGGCATTACCACCTTTTGCCAGAATAGTATGACCAGCTTGTGTGGCGGCAGGATGTGCTGTTGCAATACCCGCATGAGGAAGGTCTTGTGCCGCAATGCCGACACTGCACAAACAGAACCCAATACCAATCACTACGTTTCTCAGTAACACGCTCTACTCCTTGTTTATAACCACGCACAAAAAAGGCCTCACGTATGAGACCTTTTTAAACTAAATAAATGCCATGACAAACTCAATCAACCTTCAGCCTGCAACTTATCGTATTTAGCCTGTAATTCTTGTTCTGTCTCAACCCGATCAGGATTAGTTGGAATACAATCTACCGGACACACATCCACACACTGTGGTGTATCGTAGTGACCTACACACTCAGTACAAAGATCCGGGTTGATCTCATAAATTTCATCGCCCTGATAAATTGCTTCGTTGGGGCACTCGGGCTCACAGACATCGCAATTAATGCATTCATCGGTAATCATCAAGGACATGCTAAAAACTCCATAAATCGGTTATTTGCCCGTACAGGGCTGACAGCGAGGCGTATATTAGCCGATTCTGTCAGAGAGTGCAGCCATGACTTTCGTATGGACAAAGGCCGAGACATCGCCACCATGAGCTGCTATCTCCTTGACCAAACTCGATGAAATATAGGCATATTGCTCAGCAGGGGTCAGAAACAGGGTCTCAACCTCAGGTGCCAGACGGCGATTCATCCCCGCCAATTGAAATTCATACTCGAAATCAGATACTGCGCGAAGACCCCGTAATATGACTTTCGCGTCATGATCGGCAACAAAATTGACCAATAATGAGTTAAACCCTATCACTTCAACGTTTGCTAAACCGGCCAATACCTCGGTGGTCATATCCACACGTTCTGCAAGGCTGAAGGTCGCACCTTTACCCGGATTTTCTGCTACACCGACGACCAGACGATCAAATAAAGTCGACGCTCGCTCAATCAGGTCAATATGACCATTGGTGACGGGATCAAAAGTCCCTGGATAAACCGCTGTAATATTCATGCGGAGAAAACTAACATGTGAGCAGCCTGCTGTCAGCCATTAGCCAGTAATAGTGCCGTTGCTTGCCCTGCCTGACTCTCTTTTAGACGCAGCCAATGAGAGGGAAATACTGGCGCGTCATGATTGCTGTCATGTTCGAGATAAATTCGAGCTCCTTCAGCCAGCCAACCTGCTTCGAGCAGCTTAATGATCTCTGGCAGCATATCGCCCTGATAAGGTGGGTCAAGAAACACCACATCAAATGGCGTAGGCTCACCTTGCAAAAAGGTCTGTGCGGTTTTCTGCTGACACTGCATAGCATCGTAACCAAGCAGTTGTAAATTTTCATTTAAACGTCGCGCGGCCTTGGCATCTTTTTCAACAAACACCACTTCACTTGCACCACGAGATAAGGCCTCAAGCCCAAGTGCGCCACTACCGGCAAACAAATCCAAACAACGTGCATCATAAATTACCGGCTGCAACCAGTTGAACAATGTCTCGCGCATACGATCAGGCGTCGGTCGTAAATTAGGCGCATCCACGAAGCTCAGTTTTCGCCCACGATGTTCACCGGCAATAATGCGTAATGTATTGGTTTGTTTTGCCATGACTAAATTATTTTAGGTTAACGACAATGCCGCTCTTCTGGTTTTATGGCTTTAACTGGTTTGCGAAACCTTACCGTTTCTTCATCTTCCCATTGCGCGATTTTTGATGCTCTGTTTTTTCGTATCACTTTAAACTTACAGCTAATATTACTACGCTGATCGAGTTTTAATTTATTATAAATAACATAGTCATGATTAAAACGTGGTCGGAATGAAATAATCGCATTACAAGATTCACGTCGATTATTGTAAGACAATTGAAATGCCAGTAACTGATTACCTCTTACCGGTAATGGCTTGGCGTCCTTTAAATAAGGATTATGAGGCACTTCTAATTTCCCAGCTTGCGAGCAGTCTTCACCTTTCTCAAAGAAAAACAGGCCTTTGATATTTTTCATATCAATACGAATCTTTGGGTGCGACTGGTTATTCGGCGGTGCATAACTCGTTACACACCCCGTTAATAACAAACTAATTAATATCCATCCCTTCATACAAACTTACTTGCCACCCACAGTCACCGTTACCAATTTATCCGGGTGAATACGACGCTTGAAGGCATCTTTAATTTTCGCTACAGTAACCGCTTCAACGCGCTCATTAAATGTATCTAAATAATCTAATGGCAAACCATAAAAACCGATCATCGCAATATATTCAGTAATTTTTTTATTGCTATCAACACGCAAAGCAAAACCACCGGTAATATTTTGTTTAGAGCGTTTTAACTCATCTTCCGAAGGACCTTTTTCTACATATTCTTGTAACTCTTTATTTAAAATCGCCAGCGCATCATCTGCTTGTGAGTTTTTAGTTTGCATGCCCATCATGAATGGACCGTTTTCACGCATTGGCGAGAAGTAACTGTAAACACTGTAGGCCAAGCCACGTTGCTCTCGAATGCTGTCGCTTAACCGTGAAACCAAACCACTGCCGCCAAACACATGGTTACCAACATACAGGGTCATGTAATCAGGATCACCACGATGCATACCCGGTTGTCCAACCAAGATATGCGTCTGCTGTGACTCATGTTCAATACGATTTACAACGCCCGTTGCTAAGGCTGGCACTTTTGTTAACTCAGGCGCCTTCTCACCTTTCGCTAAACCGCTTGATACTTTCTCTGCCAACATCTCCGCACGAGCGCGTGAGACTTCACCAACAATCGCGATCGTTGCATTATTAGCTACGTAATAGCGTTTATGGAAATCAAGTACATCTTGACGTGTCATGTTGTTCAGACTGTCTTCTGTACCACCTCCATCGATAGCATAAGGGTGCGCATTAAAAACCTGCTTATAAAACTCTTTCTTCACAATGGCATTAGGTCGCTTACTCGCCACCTGTAAACCAACCAGCATTGCCTTGCGATTACGCTGAAATGATTTTTCTGGCAAGGTTGGGTTTGCGACGACCTTACTAAACAGATCCAATGCTTTATCTAAAATGACTTTGTCACTTAAACTACGAATACTCACCACAGCCATGTCGCGTAATGATGCTGCACCAAATCGCGCACCAAGTCCTTCAAATTGCTCGGCAACCTGATCTGCATTTAATGTGCCTGTGCCTTCATCCAACAAACTATTTGTCAGACTCGACAAACCTGCTTTATCCGCATCACGCGCACTGCCCGCATCAAATACAATACGTAAATCAACAATCGGTAATCCTGGTGCATTCACGTAAAAAACATTTGCCCCATTCGCTGTTTTCCAGTTTTCAATTTTCGGCCCTGCATAGCTGTAGCTAGAAATTAATAGAAAACCCAGCAGTATTAAAAATTTATTTCGCATCTTCTGCTCCCTTCACTGCTGACACTTGTTTTTCTTCCGGCTTTTTATTCTCAGGTTCAAGCACTGCAACCGTCAGTCGTTCATCAATGAGATATTTTTTTGCAACTGCCTGTACTTGTTCTGGCGTAACGGCACGAACACGCTCAACATATTCATCAAGCTGCTTATAATTTAAGCCAACGGTTTCTAATGTGCCGATTTGCATACCTTGATAAAAAACAGAATCAAGTTCATAAACTTTCGCTGCAACTACTTGTGCCTTGATTCGATCTAATTCACTTTGCGTCGCCAATGTTGTTTGCAATAGCATAATCTGTTCACGCATGGCCTGTTCTAATTTTTCTACGCTATGACCAGTTGCAGGACGTCCATCGAACAAGAATAAATTGTCGATGCGGTCATACATGTTATAGCCTGCACCTGCCGACACTGCGATTTGCGTTCCTCGCACTAATTCTTTTGCAAAACGTGCGCTACTACCGCCATCAAGAATCCCTGCCATGACTTCAAGCGCATAGACCTCATTAGCGTCTTTCGCTGTCATGAGGACAGGCACTTTATAGCCCATTAATAGATATGGCACTTCCGCTTGTGCACGAACTTTAATACGACGCTCACCACGTTGTTTGGTTTCGCGTTGTGGCTTGAGTGGTTTGATCTTCGAGCCCGGTATCGGACCAAAATGTTTTTTCGCCATGCGATAAACATGATCAGCCGTCACATCACCAATGATGACTAAGGTTGCATTCGAAGGTGAATACCAACGCTCATACCATTGCTGTAGATCATCCAATTCCATGTTATCAAGGTCATCCATCCAACCAATAATAGGATGGTGGTAAGGACTGCTTTGAAATGCGGTGGCAATGAACTGTTCATAGGTCAGTGAGGTTGGCTTATCTTCTGTACGCAGACGGCGCTCTTCCTTCACTACATTGACTTCTTTAACAAAGTCTTCTTCTCGTAGTGATAAGTTACGCATGCGATCTGCTTCAAGGCGCATGCTCACTTCAAGGCGATCTTTATGTAACCGTTGAAAGTAAGCTGTGTAATCTTTTCCGGTAAAGGCATTTTCACGCCCGCCATTCGCGGCGATGATCTTCGAAAATTCATTCGGCCCTAATGTTTTCGTGCCTTTGAACATCATGTGTTCCAGCACATGGGATACCCCCGTAATGCCGTTGTGTTCATAACTCGAACCGACCTTGTACCAAACTTGCGAAACAACCACCGGTGCACGGTGATCTTCTTTAACAAGGATCTTCATGCCGTTATCCAGCATATATTGCCGCACATCAGAGACGCCATCTCGGTGTTTGGCCTGTAGTGACGTGGCAAAACTACCCGCCAATGCCGCTGACAAGAGTAAAATGGGTACTAAACGCATGTTTCTACTGCTCCCTATAAAATATTTTTTCAGCCGGTTTTCCGCCAGGCCGCTCACAATGGTACAATCTTATTATCCTCTGCGAGTCTAAGACAGTTGTAAAGTATGTTTGGTTTCGGAAAAAACAGCAAAACCCCCAATACATCAGGTGATCAGGAGTCCGAAAAGGAGTCCGAAAAGGAGTCCACCGGCCTATTTGCTCGCCTAAAACAAGGCTTGAGCAAGACCCGTAGCAGTTTTGGCGGTGCTATCGCCAATATCGTGGTTGGTAAAAAGGCCATCGATGATGACTTGCTTGAAGAAATTGAAACCCAGCTGTTAATGGCCGATGTTGGCATTGAAGCAACTGGCGAAATAATCAATGACTTAACTGAACGCCTTGCCCGCAAACAACTTGCAGATAGTGATGCCTTGCTTGCTGCACTCCGAGACGATCTCGCGACAATGCTCGAGCCTAGTAGTGTGCCACTGAACATTCCTGACTCTGATTCCCCCTTTGTGATCCTTGTTGTCGGCGTCAATGGGGTCGGTAAAACCACCACCATCGGCAAGCTCACCAAACGACTCCAAGCTGAAGGTCGCTCTGTAATGCTCGCTGCTGGCGATACCTTCCGCGCCGCTGCCGTCGAACAGCTACAAGTTTGGGGCGAGCGCAACGACATTCCGGTGGTTGCTCAGCATACGGGTGCCGATTCCGCTTCGGTCGTATTTGATGCCCTGCAATCCGCGCAAGCCAAAGGCATTGATGTACTCATTGCCGACACCGCGGGACGCTTACACAATAAAGACAACTTAATGGAAGAACTCGCTAAGATTAGGCGCGTTTTAGGTAAGCTAGATACCACTGCACCACATGAAGTGCTGATCGTACTCGATGCCACCACCGGACAAAATGCCTTAGCGCAAACAGAGCAATTCAATAAAATTATCGGCCTCACTGGCGTTGCGCTGACAAAGCTAGATGGTACGGCCAAAGGTGGCATCATCTTCTCGATTGCCAATAAAACACAATTGCCTATCCGCTTTATCGGTGTTGGTGAAGGTATCGATGACTTACGCCCCTTTGTCGCAAAAGATTTCGTTGAGGCGTTGTTTTAAAGGCTTGGTTGATAGCGCAGGTTCATGCCACAATAACTAAAATAATAAGCACGACAAACACATAAACCATGATTGAATTTCATAACGTCAGTAAGCGTTATCCGGGCTTCGGGGATGCGCTGAGTCAAGTCAGTTTTAAGCTGGCAAGTGGTGAAATGGCCTTTCTTACCGGTCATTCTGGCGCAGGTAAAAGTACCCTATTAAAACTCATCGCCGTACTGATTCGTCCAACCAACGGACAAGTTTTGGTCAACAACGAGAATATTGGCCATATCAATCGTCGTCGCATTCCTTACGTACGTCGTAATGTTGGCATCATCTTTCAGGATCATAAGCTGCTTTTTGATCGTACTGTGTTTGATAACGTTGCCCTACCACTGGTTATTTCAGGACTTTCCCATCGAGAAATTGGCCGCCGAGTACGAGCGTCTTTAGACAAGGTTGGCTTGTTGAGTAAAGAAAAGGCCTTACCCATCACCCTATCTGGTGGACAGCAACAACGGGTTGGCATCGCGCGCGCCGTGGTTAATAAGCCACCTATTTTGCTCGCCGATGAGCCTACCGGTAACCTCGATCCAGAACTCTCACGCGAGATCATGGATCTATTCAGCCAGTTCCAACAGGTGGGTACTAGCGTTCTTATCGCCAGTCATGATTTGGATCTCATCGGTCAAATGGGTAACAAAGTACTCACCCTTAACGAAGGCAAAATGACTGCCGGTGGTATGCACAATGATCCGCAAGGTGGGCTGAGATGATTTCACCTGCGGTATATCTCGCACGGCACATGCAGGTCATGCTTTCTACGCTCGGTCAGATGGTTCGCTCGCCGATGTCGAATCTCATGACCATCGCCGTCATGGGGATCGCCCTAGCACTGCCAACCGGTCTGCATATTATTTTGAAAAATGTGCAACAAGTTACTGCGCAATGGGATGGCGCTGCGCAAATTTCGCTTTTCTTGAAACCCTCGGTGACGGATAAACAAGCCGATCAACTCGCCAATGTGTTGCGTCAACGCCAAGACATTAAATCGGTTACCAGCATCAACCGTAATGAAGCACTCGAAGAGTTTCGCAAAAACTCTGGTTTTGGTGAGGCGCTCGAAGCTCTGGAAGAAAACCCGTTTCCAGCCGTCATTGTGGTTTACCCAACAGAACAGTCTGATAACTTGCTGACCGTGCAAGGCATGCTTGCCAGCCTTAAAGATAAACCGGAAGTCGAACTGGCTCAGCTAGATATGCAATGGCTGAAACGCCTTTATGCGATCATGGATTTTGGTCGGCGCGGTATTTGGGTGTTAGCCGCGATGCTGTCACTATCCGTACTAC
>Ga0316207_10003984_pt1 | contig 13223 bp, 7 predicted proteins | sample 6weekpyrite_MG_FD_204943 | JGI IMG/M metagenome (GOLD analysis project Ga0316207, IMG submission 204943) | Microbial mat bacterial communities from mineral coupon in-situ incubated in ocean water Damariscotta River, Maine, United States -... | ecosystem: Environmental > Aquatic > Marine >... | reverse complement strand
TGATGAATTTGACAAAAATGATGAATCGAGCTATTTCTAGCATGTAATAAAGTTTAATCAATAAGGAACGCAGAAATGGCAGGAAAACCAAAGGATTACTACTCCACTCGTGAGGCCGCAGAGCTACTCGGTGTGGCTGTCAGTACGATTCAACTGTGGAGCAATAGTGGACTGTTACGAGCCTGGACTACTGTAGGCGGTCATCGTCGAATCGCGCGCAGCTCGGTCGACGATATGCTAAGCCAGAAACAATTGGCAGCTGGAGAACCGTCTTCCAAGCCGCAATTGTCAGTTGTTATCGTAGAAGATAATGCGCAGCAGCGACGTATGTATGAGCAACAGTTTCCTGCCTGGGAAATGTCAGCGAGTGTGGAAACCGCAAAAGACGGTTACGAAGGTCTAGTCAAGATTGGACAAATCCAGCCGGATGTCATTATTGCGGATTTAATAATGCCTAAAATGGATGGCTTTCAGATGATTCGCGCGCTGAAACAAATGCCCGAACTGGATCATAGTCTGATTGTCGTCATTACAGGTCTTACGAAAGATGAAGTGGATAACAAAGGCGGCTTGCCAGACGGCGTCTTTTTATTTACCAAGCCTGTTCCTTTTGATCAGCTGAAAGCTTTATTGCTTCAGAAAATTTATAACAACGTAGCCTAATAATATGCAGTCCAGTTTTTTGAGTGATTCTCATCGTAAAGCAATTAATGTACATGGTGACGACTTTATATATTTGTTCGAAAGCGATGAGCTGGTGGCATCTAATCTTGTACTCGAACTCAAGAACGCCGGTTATCAGGTGCAGCTTTTTAGTGAACTGGAAGAAATCATTTCTGCCTGCGAAAAAGAAATCCCTGCGCTGATTATTATCAATTTGGAAAATGAGGATGCAGTGAATAAGGCATCAAATCTGATGGCCTGTATTAAGGGAGAGCATAGCCCCCCAGTGATCACAATTTTAGAGTGTGATGATATAGAAGCGCGCTTTTCTTCTGTACGAGTGGGTGCCGATCGATGTTTCTGTAAACCACTGGATATCAAAAAACTCATTGAGACCGTAGAGGTATTGATTGATGTACGCGTCGTTAATCCCTATAGGGTATTACTCATTGATGACGATGAAATGATACTGGAATTTTACACTATCGTGCTGCGTGAAGCGGGTATCGAGGTGGCAACGGTATCGAATCCTTTGGAGTCACTCAAGATCATAAACGAGTTTAAACCGGATGTGATTACCCTTGATGTTCGTATGCCGGAATGCACTGGGCCCGAGTTGCTTGAAGTGATTAGACAGAATGATGAGTGGGCGTTGATTCCGGTGATGTTTATTTCGTCCGAACCGAATCTGGATCGTCAGCTGGCGGCGATGAATCTGGGAGGCGATGGGTATTTGGTAAAGCCTATTAAGCCACATCATCTAGTTTCAGCAATTACCGTCAGGGCTAAGCAGGCACGCCGAATTAACCAGCTAAATCTCACTTTAAAAAATGTATTGAGAGAGAATGAATTTCAGCTGGCAACTATGAATCATCATGACATTGTCAGCACCACAGATGTTGCCGGAATAATTACCAGCGTCAACGATAAGTTCTGCGAAATTAGTGGTTATAGCCGCGAAGAACTGCTCGGGTGTAATCATCGTATGCTCAAGTCTGGGGCACACACCGACTCATTTTACATCAATATATGGGCGAATATATCGCAGGGCAAGGTGTGGCATGGCACCATCTGTAATCGTAACAAGAATGGACAGGAATACTGGGTGGAATCTACCATCGTGCCCTTTCTGGATGCTAAGGGTAAGCCCTATAAATATGTGTCTGCACGTACCGATGTGACTGAGCTAAGACGAAGTGAAGAGCGTCTAAACCGGAGCCAGGAGTTTGCCAACATAGGCACCTGGGACTGGAATATACAAACAGGTGAGCTTTTTTGGTCTGATCGCATCTGGCCCCTGTTTGGGCTTCATAAAGCAGCGACTGAAACCACGTATGACAACTTTCTGAATGCGGTTCATCCGGAGGACAGGCCCGCAATTATCAATGCGGTGAGCAATTGTGTTGAAAACAGTGCGGAGTACAACATAGAGCATCGTGTCGTATGGCAGGACGGTAGTGTGCACTGGGTGCAGGAAAGTGGTGATGTCATAAGGGATGATAATGGCAAACCAATGCATATGCTCGGAGTGGTGCAGGATATAAATACGCGTAAACGATCCGAGCTGGACCTGATCGAGCGTGAGAGACAATTGCGAGAAGCCCAAACCATAGCGCACATTGGTAACTGGCAGGCTAATTTAGACAGTGGCGAGCTGGTGTGGTCGGATGAAATTTTTACTATTTTCGGTCACAAACCCGGCAGTTTTGAACCCAGTATTGAGGCATTTAAAAGTGCCATACATCCTGACGATCTCGCCCGGGTTCAAATGAGTGAAAAGCGGTCCGAACAATCTGGCACACATGATGTCGTGCATCGTATTGTGTTGCCAGATAATTCGATACGTCATGTGCATGAGCTGGCACAGGCGGAGATTGATGACGAAGGAAAATTGCTAAAAATGTCTGGCACCGTGCAAGATGTGACTGAGCAGATCATATTGCAGGAGAATCTGGCCCGGCAGAAAGCACTGATTGATATGTTGCACCGATCTACCACCAAGTTTGTGGAGAAAGCGGATTTTAAACAGGCTATGAACGGCATGCTCAGCACCCTCTTGGAGCTGACTGAAAGTGAATACGGATTTATCGGAGAGGTATTGCAAGATGAGGCTGGAATGCCTTATATGAAAACCCATGCGATTACGAATATTGCGTGGGATGAGCACTCCCAGGAACTTTATGATCGGTTTGAGCAAAACGATTATGAATTTCACAAGCTGGATAATTTGTTCGGTCGGGTGATGACATCAAAGCAGGTGGTATTGAGTAACGACCCGATGAATGATGAGCGTGCAGGTGGACTACCTGAGGGCCATCCAACATTAAATGCATTTCTGGGTGTGCCTGTTTTTTATGGAATAGAGCTGGTAGGCATATATGGTATTGCTAATCGACCCAGAGGTTACGATACCGAATTGCAGGATTTCTTAATTCCATTTGATATTACCTACGGCGCGATGATTCATTCGAAGCGCATGATGGATAAGGAAAAGAAGAATCGCAATGAGCTGGTTGTAGCCAAGGATGAGGCAGAGAACGCCAATCGTGCCAAGTCACAGTTTCTCTCTAGCATGAGTCATGAATTGCGTACTCCAATGAATGCCATTATGGGCTTTAGTCAATTATTAAAAATGCAGGCTGATCAGTTAAATGAATCGCAGATCGAAAATGTTGATGAAATTATTAAAGGTGGAAGTCATCTGCTGCAGTTAATTAACGAAGTGCTGGATCTCTCAAAAATTGAGGCTGGGCGAATTGAGTTGTCTATCGAAGCAGTTGAGATCGGCAATGTGATAGCTGAATCTTTGCATCTTATTAAGCCTTTGGCTGATAAGCGTGGGATTACTATCAGTATGACTCGTGAGAGTGAGTGTTTGTCTGTTGATGCATTACTGCAACAGACAGATGCGGTTAGGGCTGATAGTACACGGTTGAAACAAGTATTACTTAACCTGTTAAGTAATGCGGTGAAATACAATCACCTGAATGGTGCAATAAACATTGACTATCGGCAGGTGGAAAATAATCAGTTGCGTATCAGCGTTAGCGATTCTGGTCCCGGTCTAACTCAAGAACAACAGTCTCATTTGTTTAAGGCTTTTAATCGCCTGGGAGCTGAGCAGAGTGAAATTGAAGGTACTGGTATAGGACTTGTGATTACAAAAAATATTGTGGAATTAATGGGTGGCAGCATAAACCTGGAAAGTGAGCCGGGAAAAGGTTGTATATTTTGGATCGAATTGCCTAAGGATATTCAGCAGTATGACGAGAAAAATATATTTATAGGAGATGGTTTAATGCGTTCACCAACAGGTACGGATAGAGAAAATGAAAATACCGTACTGTATATAGAAGATAATCCCGCGAATTTAAGACTGGTTAATCAGTTGCTCAGTCATCGAGCCAATATGCATATGTGGAGTGCACCTGAGCCTTTACTGGGTTTGGAGCTAGCCGCTGAACATTTACCTGATCTCATACTTCTAGATATTAACCTGCCTGGTATGGACGGCTATGAAGTGCTCAGACTGTTACGACAACAGGAGTCGACACGTGATATACCGGTTATAGCAATCAGTGCCAATGCTATGCCTAGTGATATCGAAAAAGGTATGCAGGCGGGATTCAATGAATATGTTACCAAACCTATTAATGTCTCGGCTCTGTTGCAAATTGTCGATGAACAACTGGCGATTAGCGATAAAAAATGATGAGGGACGATATTCATAGTAAACAAAGCGGGCGTCTTTTTAACTTTTCCTACAGATGTCATTTAATTTGTTTTTTGTTTATCTTGTTTTCCATGCTAGGCACAACAATGTCAATTGCAGCTGAATTGGCATTAACTGAAATGCAACGGCAATGGATTAGTACGCATCCTGAAATTACGTTTACCGGTGATCCTAACTGGTTACCATATGAAGCATTTGATGAGGAAGGTAACTATATAGGCATAGTTGCAGAGCACCTTAGCTTGATTGCAGAGCAAACAGGGCTGGAATTTATTATGAGCCCAAGTAAAGCATGGAGTGAATCTGTTATAAAAGCCAAGCAAGGCGAGGTGGATGTTATTTCTGAAACCGATGACTCTGATTTGAAGTCACATCTTGATTTTACTATTCCCTATATCAGTAATCCTATCGTTATAGCGATGCGATTAAGTGAAAATTATGTTGAGAATATTAGTGATATTAGTTCTAAAAAAATCGCTTTAATAAAGGATTATGGTTACGCATCAAAAATTCGTAAAAAATATTCGGATATAGATTTTATAACAGTGGATGATATTCATGATGGATTAGTGTCGGTATCTACGGGAGAAGTGGATGCGCTTTTATGTACACTTTCTTTATGCAGTTATACGATTTCCGAGCTGGGAATGAGTAACGTAAAAATAACAGGAAAAACTGAATTTGAAACCAGGCTGGCATTCGGTGTGCAAAAAAATCTACCAGAACTTGTTTCAATTCTAAATACGGCTATAAGAAGTATTAGTCGAGCGCAACAACAAGTTATTTTTGATGGCTGGATAAAAGATAAATTTCATAATAGAACGAATTATCCGCTTGTTACTCAAGTTGTCCTGTTAGCTACCTTCTTGTTAGCCCTGGCATATATATGGAATAGAAGACTGTCCAGAGAAATACAGTCACGTATCGAAATGGAAAAAGAACGCGATCAATCCGAACGGGCTCTTCGTGATCAGGCAAAAATTATTGATCAGATTCATGACTCGGTTATAGCAACAGACCTGGATGGCTATATCACTAAATGGAATAAGGGCTCAGAGGTGTTATTAGGCTATAGCAGTGATGAAATGCTGGGTAAGCATGTGACTGCTATTTATCCAGAAGAAGACCATGATTTTTTGAGTCAAAATATTATTTCTCCACTGCAAAAAAATGGAGAGCATGAAGCAGAAGTGAATTTGCAGCGAAAGAATGGCGGGCTATTTTGTGGTCATCTTTCTTTAACAATGCTGTATGACGATCATGGTAATGCTTCTGGCATGATTGGTTATGTTATGGATGTCACTCAACGCAAGCAGGCGGAGCAGGCACTGAAGAAAAGTGAAGAGAGATTTCGTCTAATTAACTCACTCATACCGGGTATTGTCTATCAGTTTAAAGTTGACGTGAACGGTAATAGGTCTATGCCCTATGTTAGCCCTACTGTTGAAAAGTATATCGGGCTGACCGCACAAACGGTAATGAATGATGTTGAGAAATGGTTTGACTTAACGTATCCAGATGATCTGCAATCATTGGAAAGCTCCATCATTGAATCCATGGAAAATATGACTTTATGGGAATGGGAAGGGCGCTTTTTTAAAAATGAAAATGATATTCAGTGGCTGTTTGGGTCATCGACACCCATTAGGAATGATGATGGCAGTGTGGTTTGGAGTGGTGTGTTCATTGACATCAATGAGCGCAAACAGGCTGAAGTAGAACGTGTACAGGTAGAGTCGATATTGGCCTCCCTTGCGTCAGGTGTTACCGGTTTAGAATTTGATGCCTTTATAAGTAATGTGTTGCAAACCTTGTGTGAATTTTATCACAGCGAATATGCGTTCGTTGGTGAATTGAAGCCAGATAAGAAGAGTGTGAAAACATGTGCTGTATGGGGGGATGGAAAGAGAGTTGATGATTTTGAGTACTCATTGGAAGGAACACCCTGTAAGAATGTTTTGCAGCAAAAAAAATTTTTAATATCTGAAGATGTGTGTACCCTCTATCCTGATGATAAGTTGTTGGCTGATATGAAAATAAGTGGCTATTTTGGTGTGCGCCTTGAGGCGCTAGATGGCTCGCCGTTAGGTTTATTGTCTATTATGGATACGAACGCAATAGAAATAGGTGATCGGACAGAGTCTGTGCTGAATGTATTTGCTACTCGGATAGCATTGGAACTCGAGCGTGAACAAGCCAATCGTGAATTGTTGCAATATCGAGAACAGTTGGAGCATCAGGTAAAACAGCGGACAAAAGAATTAAGTAAAGCTCGAGACGAAGCGCAGCATGCAAATCAAATCAAGTCTAATTTTTTATCGCGCATGAGTCATGAGTTGCGTACTCCCTTAAACGCAATATTGGGTTTTGGTCAGATGCTTGACTTAGACAGTAAAGAATTCAGTGATATTCAGAAAATGAATGTGAAAGAAATTCTTGAGGCTGGGAGTCATTTATTGAATCTTATTAATGAGGTACTGGATTTATCCAAAATCGAATCGGGTAAGTTGGATATTAAAATTGAAGATGTCTCTATTACTGAAGTTATTAAGCAATGCATGTCACTGCTTAGTGTGATGATAGAGGCGAGTCATTTAGACATTGTTGATCATGTTAGTGATGCTAACTATATCGTGAAAGCTGATTACATTCGTCTTAAACAGGTGTTACTCAACCTGCTTACGAATGCTGTGAAATACAACTCTGAATACGGTTGTATTTCATTAGATAGTGAGGTGATAAATTCGGATCGTTTACGTATTAGTGTGACTGATAATGGCACAGGTTTAAATGATGATGAAGTAGCTAAATTGTTTATTCCTTTCGAGCGTATGAATATTGAAAATAATGTAGAGGGAACAGGTATTGGGCTGGTTATTACCAAACATTTGATTGAGCTTATGGGCGGTAAAATTGGTGTTAAAAGCACACCAAATAAAGGCAGTACATTTTGGATTGAATTACCTCTGTATGATAATTCTTAATTGGTGCAGTCGATGAAAAATATAATCAATGACATGAATTCTGATCTAAAAAATGCTGCTATTCTAGTAGTTGATGATGAGTTGGCAAATGTCAGGCTTATAGAAAAAATACTAGCGGCCAAAGGCTATACTAACGTTATATCTACACAGGACTCGCTCCAGGTGCTGTCGCTTTATCAGCAACAGAATAGTGACCTGATTTTACTGGATCTTGATATGCCTCGGCTCGATGGTTACGGCGTGATGGATCAATTAAATAAATTAACCGAGAATGCCCCACCAATTTTGATATTAACGGCTCAGCATATGCAAAGCTATCGGCAACGAGCGTTAGATAATGGTGCTCGTGATTATGTGACTAAGCCGTTTGATGTAGAAGAGTTGATTTCTCGTGTGCGTAATTTATTAGAAGTACAGATGGCACATAAATATATGCGTGCCCAAAATGAAATACTTGAACAAAAAGTACGCAAGCGAACCCATGCTATACGGGAAACACGGTTGCAAGTTGTTCGTCATCTGGGGCGTGCAGCAGAGTATCGTGATAATGAAACAGGTTTGCATATTATTCGCATGAGTAATATGGCCGCACTCTTAGCGAGAGCAATTGATATGCCAGACTATGAGTGTGATTTACTGCTGAACGCATCGCCTATGCATGATATTGGTAAAATTGGTATACCCGATAATATTTTACTTAAGCCCGGTAAACTTGAGCATGATGAATGGAAGATTATGCAAACACATGCACAGATTGGAGCTGATATTCTTGCGGGTGATGATTCGGACCTTATGCTAATGGCTCATGATATTGCTTTAACGCATCATGAAAAGTGGAATGGTAGTGGTTACCCTAATGGTCTTAAAGGTGAAGAGATACCTTTAGTTGGACGAATTACTGCTATTGCCGATGTTTTTGATGCGCTGACTTCAGAGAGGCCGTATAAAAAAGCCTGGTCAGTAGAGAAGACAATGGATTTTATAAAGGATGAGAGTGGACAGCATTTTGATCCTCAACTGGTTGAACTTTTAATAGAAAATCTTTCGCAGATAATTGACATCAAAGATAAATACGCTGAGCCGGAAAGTACTTGAATCGATGATGACGATAAAGCCATTTTATATATCGAGCCAAGGTCAAGTATGCCGAAGTGTTTTACGAATGTATAAATGCTCAAGTCAAAAAGTAACAGAACATGGAATGAATGATGAATAAAATTATTAGAAAAATTTGGCCAGCATGGATCGTGACGTTGTTTGTGAGCGCCATTATTTTTATTACTAAAACAGGAGATGATTGGACTTCTATTATATTGTTGCTGTTTGTATCTGCTGTCTGGACTATACAGATAATGATACAGAGTAGAGTGATTAGAGATGAAACGCAAAGACATCAGGATAGTGAACAGAATAATGACCTTAAGGCTCAAACTATTAGCTGCATTGAAGACATCATAAGCGTTTCCGATCTTGAGATACCACCCTTACTTGAAAGTATGGATCAGCTACAGGGAGTGATAACAGATGCAAACAATAAGTTACAGCAAAGCTTCAGTGGTTTAACAGATAATTCAAGTCGACAGAGTCGGTTGATTACAGAAATTATTGATCAATTACGCGTAGATGATAATACTCATGACAATGCTCTGAAGTTTGATAGATTTGCCACAGAAACAGATCAGGTTTTACGAGGCTATGTCGATCTGACTGTGAAGGTGAGTGATAAAAGTATAGATGCCGCTCATAAAATGCAGGATATGGTTGATCAAATGGATATGATGTTTAATTTGCTGGAAGATGTGAAATATCTTGCTGATCAGACAGGATTGTTGGCTTTGAATGCCTCTATAGAAGCAGCGCGTGCAGGTGAGCTGGGTCGAGGTTTTGCCGTGGTTGCAGATGAAGTTCGCAATCTCGCCAGAAAATCCGGGAACCTAAATGAGCAGATTCATAAAAATGTTAGCCTAAGTCGTGCGACGTTAGAAGATACAAATGCGATCGTTGGAGAGATAGCTTCACTGGATATGAAACATGCGCTGGAAGCAAAAGAAAGCATTGATAAAATGATGGCAGAGCTTGATCAGGTTAATCGTTTTGTTTCCCAAAGTCTGAATACTTCATCCATGATAACGGAATCTATTCAGACTGATGTTGGTAAGGCTGTGACAGCACTGCAATATGATGATATGGCAACGCAATTAATTGATTTCGTGAAATCAAGAATGCTTGTACTTGAAGGTGGCATTAGTTCAATGCAGACGTTATCGGCTCAGGGCGATGTGGTTGCGTTGTTGCAGTCAATAAGTGAGGCGTTACAACAGCAGAAAGAAGGTAAGGCATATTCTCAGCGTGCAGTTTCATCAACCTCGATGGAGCAGGGTGATGTTGAATTATTTTGACAAATAGGATTAATGAATGGAGACACAAAATGTCCGTTGAAAGCAATTTTACTGAAGACAATACGGTGCTTATTATCAGTATCAAGGGGAAGTTTAACTTCGCATTGTTGAATGATTTTCGTCAGGCCTATGCTGGAGTTGATGTGAAGCCTGTAAAAGCTGTTGTTGATATGCGAGCAACAACAACTATTGATAGTTCCGCACTCGGTATGTTGTTGAATATGCAGCGCTACCTGGAAAAGTCAGATGGAGAAATTAAAATCATAAATTGTAATCAGGATGTGAAAAAAGTATTTAAAATAACTCATTTTAATAAAAAATTTACAATTGAGTAGTCATGAAAAAAATACTTGTAGTTGATGATATAGATACAAATAGAAGGCTGCTCAGACAGCTGTTAGGGTCTATAAAAGATACTGAAGTTGTTGAGGCGGTTAATGGCAAGGAAGCCATCAGTGTGTATAAAAATGAAGATCCTGATTTGATTTTAATGGATATAAATATGCCGGAGATGGATGGTTACGAGTCGGCGAGCGCAATAAAAAAAATAATGGGCAGTAATTATACGCCGATAATTTTTGTTACCGCATTGAGTGAATCATCGTTGAAAACTGCGTTGGCATCAGGCGGTGATGATTTTATTAGTAAACCATTTAATGTTGAAATTCTCGAATCTAAAATCAACGCTCATCTTAGAATCCGTGAGCTTAATAGGCAATTGAATGAAAAAAATTTAGAGTTAATTCATGAGCAGGATCTTATAGAGCATTTTTTTGAAAGCGCATTGAAGAAAAGTTTTCTTGATAAAAATATTATTAAATTTCATATGTCGTCCATGTCGACATTTAACGGTGATTTATTTTTAGTTGCGCGTGCGCCACAAGGTGGAATGTATGTGGTGATGGGCGACTTTACCGGTCATGGCTTAACTGCTTCTATGGGTACCCTGCCTGTTGCTATGATCTTTTTCAAGATGGCAAAGAAAGGAGTGACGATTAATGATATGGCGCGCGAAGTTAATCATCATCTGCATGAGTTAATGCCTACGGGTATGTTTTTTGCGGCAACGTTGCTTGAGCTTAATGCCAGTGGTGACATGATGTCAGTATGGATGGGCGGAATGCCAGAAGTTTACTGGTTGGGCAAGAAAGGGGAATTGAAAGGTGTCATAAATGCACAGCATCTACCGTTAGGTATACAGAAGGATAGTGATTTTGATGATGCGACCAATATATACAATGTAGAGAAAGGCGATAAGATATATATGTATAGTGATGGTGTCATTGAGGCAAGTGCTCCGGATAATGACATGTTTGGTAATGATCAGCTGAGAGATGCATTAATTAAACATGGTCGTAATCGTTTCGAAAATGTTTTGAGTGAGCTTGAAAAATTCGCAGGCACTAAGGACCAGAATGATGATATTACTCTGGTTGAGATGACTTGCGCTGATATACCCGCAATGGAACAGCTTGAAGAAGCGGAAGATAACAAATCATTCCTTCTTCCATGGAAGACTAGTGTTTCGATAACAGTAAAAGAAATTCGTGAACAGGACCCAGTGAGTGAGCTATCGGATATGTTGGGGTCGCTTCCGGCGATGAAGAGACATAAAGGCATTTTGCATATAATTCTGTCAGAGATGTATGCGAATTCAATAGACCATAGTGTTTTAGGTTTGGAAAGTTCAAGTAAGGAAAATGAGGAAAAGTTTACAGACTATTATAAAGAGCGAGATGCTAGTATTAATGCCTTAGAGTCTGCCTTAATAGATTTTGAGTTTGAGTTTATACCGGATTTAAAGCAGGGGTGCCTGAAAATAACAATTAAAGACAACGGTAGAGGTTATCTAAAAGCGGCTGAGAAAAATGAAGATAATATGCTGCACGGACGTGGACTGGAAATTATTAGTAGCTTTTGTGAAAGCGTTTCATTTTCTGATGATGGTAGATCAACGCAGGTTGTATATAAGTTATGATGATTTATATGCTGTAACAGCATGTATATTATTATTTATCAGGCTGATCACAAAGAGTGATGTGTTTAGTTGGTTGTTTTGATCAATTTATTGCCGAATAGGCTTATGGGATAAGGTTGTAGAGCAGCTTTGTTCAATTTAATGGTGAAAGTGACATTTTTGGAGCGCTAGCTCGCACGTGGGCTAGCACTAAAATAAGGATGTCTTTTTTAATTTTCCAACAAATATTTCTCTAGATAATTCGAATTTAAATAATATTAAGCTCTTTTGCTTAAATAACTGTATGTTAGAGATAGTTGTTTAAAATAGTAAAACATATAACTAACTGCTGTATGGACGTATTCTTGTATAAATTATCAGTAAGTTGCTTGTTTTTTGAGCAGTATGCATGGAAATTGATAAAAAAGCTCATATCCTCTCTAAAACAACCTTCATAAATTTTATATTAGTCACTGTTTTGCACCAGCTTTATTGTGTTCGCGGCTTTATTTCAGCATAATCTTTGCAACCTAAATTTAGAGAACGATTTCCCGTCATGTCAGATCAAGACAATCTCAATTTCGAAGGCATTGAAAAGCAGGCCTTATCCGATTTTACCGAAAAAGCTTATCTGGATTATTCCATGTACGTCATTCTTGACCGCGCATTACCCTTTATTGGTGATGGGCTAAAGCCGGTTCAGAGACGTATTGTGTATGCAATGTCCGAGCTAGGGCTAAATGCTACGGCCAAGTATAAAAAATCTGCACGTACCGTGGGTGATGTATTGGGTAAGTTTCACCCGCATGGTGACAGTGCCTGTTATGAGGCCATGGTGTTAATGGCGCAGGAGTTTTCTTATCGGCATCCATTAGTCGATGGGCAGGGTAACTGGGGTTCACCGGATGACCCTAAATCGTTTGCTGCGATGCGTTATACAGAATCTAAATTATCGCCATACGCAGAAGTATTACTGCAAGAGCTCGGGCAGGGTACAGTTGCCTGGCAGCCAAACTTTGATGGAACGCTGGAAGAACCTAAATCACTACCAGCGCGTTTACCGAATGTGTTATTAAATGGCTCAACCGGTATAGCCGTAGGTATGGCCACAGATATACCACCGCATAATTTGCGTGAAGTTTCGACGGCCTGTATTCGCTTATTGGATGAGCCTAAGGCTACGGTTGCCGAGTTATGTGAGCATGTACAGGGACCAGATTATCCAACGGATGCAGAAATAATTACGCCGCGAGAAGATTTGCTGGCGATGTATGAAAAAGGCAATGGTAGCATTCGAGCGCGTGCCAAATACGAAAAAGAAGATGGTGATATTGTTATCACCTGTTTACCACATCAGGTATCTGGCAATAAAATCTTAGAACAAATTGCTCAGCAGATGACGGCTAAGAAATTGCCTATGTTAGAAGATATTCGTGATGAGTCTGATCATGAGAATCCAACACGCCTGGTTTTAGTGCCTCGCTCAA
>Ga0316207_10003983_pt1 | contig 13224 bp, 8 predicted proteins | sample 6weekpyrite_MG_FD_204943 | JGI IMG/M metagenome (GOLD analysis project Ga0316207, IMG submission 204943) | Microbial mat bacterial communities from mineral coupon in-situ incubated in ocean water Damariscotta River, Maine, United States -... | ecosystem: Environmental > Aquatic > Marine >... | reverse complement strand
GGTGACGCACTCCGGCCCCGGGCACCATTCCTTAACTTAGCAATGCTTTGTTACAGCCTTTGACTCTAATAGATATGAGCGTCTATGCTTGTAACGATTAGACACAATAATAGAAGAATAACGCTCATCATAACCGCGCGTTAAGTGCGGTTAAATTACCTGACCATTGATTAATTTCTAGATGATATGTTTCCATGAGATCGCATAACAAAATCAGAGTTCCCAACCAACCTGAGCATCTCTATGGCAGAAAGCCAGATCTGGAAGTCATCAATAACGCATACACCAAGGCCATCAGTGGCGAGGGTGTTCTGCTAAATATTCTTGGTAAGTCAGGTACAGGCAAAACATCACTGATTAACTATTTTGTTAAGCAAAACTATTTTACCGGCCTGATTTTTTCGCAAGGCAAGTTCAGTCAGTTTGGCGATAACAGGCCTTACACTGCCATTCTTCAAGTGCTGGAGCACCTGGCTGATTACGTACTCCGTCTGTCTGATTCTGATTTTGGGGATTATCAGAAATCTTTAGTGGCCACATTGGGTGAGAACGCAAGCGTAATTACCAGTTTATCACCTCGTTATAAAGCCATTCTTGGTGAACAAGTTCAACCTATTGTATTGGGGGCGAGCGAAACAAAGAACCGATTCAACGATGTGATTGGTTCTATTCTGTCGATCTTTGCTAACAAGGCAAAACCCCTTGTGCTGCATTTTGATGATCTACAGTGGGCAGATGCGTCATCACTTGAAATGATTGCAAAGCTATTGATGTCGTCATGGGCGAAGAATGTGTTGTTTGTGGCAAGCTATCGTCATGATGAAGTTGCTTATAACAATGACCTGCAGAAATTTATTGACCATTTTGTCAGTGAAGAAGGTGGCACTTCAATCCAGCTGGATAATCTTTCACATGCGGATATAAAACTTTACCTGGAAGACCTTCTCTACATTAATGATATCGATGCTCTGGTAGAGCATGTGATGTTAATCACCAGCGGCAACCCGTTCTATGTATATCAATATCTAACCCTGATGTTTAATGACAGAAACTTATGGTTTGATGATGAGCAGGATGCCTGGCTATGGAAGACCCCTGGTGACAGGCTAGAAGAGGGCTCAGAAGATGTGGAGTCAATGCTGGCAAGCGCCATCAAGAGGTTTAGTGACAGGCAGAAGAAGATTTTATTTTATGGATGCTGTCTACGCGATCGATTTACACTCAAGGATATTTGCCTTCTGCTCGATGAGACAGAAAAGACCATCACTGAAGACATTAATGAAATAAATAACTTTAACCTCATTGCTGCAAAAGATGATGGTTTTGCTTTTATCCATGACCGGATTCTCCGGGCAGTCAAAGATCTAATTTCAGGTGATGAATATTCCAATATCACTATTGCGATTGCCAGGCAATTAATCGCTCGTCTTCCTGAGCAAGAGTTAGAGCGCAGGGCGGTAGAGATTGCGGGTTACTTCAATGCGTCAATTCACATCCTGAATGCAGAAGATGCTGAAAATGCTTTTTTGTGTAACTGTAAGGCGGCCGAGCAATACATTTTTAGCGGCGTTTATGATGAGGCGCAGGAATTCAGTTTACGCGCTAAGAGCTTATTAGCCTCATTAAGTGAAGAGAAACGTCGGGCGCACGAATTTAAGGTGCTGCTGTGTGTGGGCCGTTGCCATTATCTTAATGGCGATCATACGCAAGCGAAAATAATTGTAAAAGAGCTGTTGTTGCTAACAGATGAGCTTGAGGATAAATACAAGTGCTACTCACTTTATAAAGACATTGTCGTCAGCGAAGGGAGTCATTATCAGCAGCTAGTATCACTTGGTGTGGAAATGTTGGCGTTGTCATTCATCGAAGTGCCTGAGTCCATGGATGCGCTTCAAGCAGAGATAGCCGGGGTGAAGGCGTCAATTAATGAACTAACTCGCGTTCAAAAAGTATCTGAATTTATTAACGCTGATGAATTGACCGATAGTGACAGCAGATTGCTGCTGGTTTTGTTGAATGATTTATGGGAAGCCGCTTATTATGCGGGCGATGAGCCGGTAATGCATTATACAACGCTTCTTAATGTACACTTTTCATTACGGCATGGGAATGCCAGTGAGTCGGCCTTTGGGTATGTTATGTATGGCATGATGAAGGCGCTTGATGGCGAATACGAACAAGCATACGAATTTGGCAAGCTTGCATTGAATCTAAATGCAAAAATGAATGATCAAATTGAGCTGCCTAAAGTTACTAACTTGTTTTGTAATTATATCGCTTTCTATACTAAGTCATTCAGTCACTCTGCTGAATTGTACTGCCAATCTGCAGAGGTTGGTCGTAAAAATGGCGATCATTTGTTTGGCTTATGGGCTGCAATGTTTGAAGTCTGGAGTCGTTATCTTGCTGGTGAAAACCTGGATGAGATTATCATCAGGGCTGATGAGCTTGAGGATTTTATTGTTTCAACAAATGACACCAAAATCATTTATGTATATCGATTGCTGCAGGATGTTCTCGCCGCTTTAGTTACCCCAGGAAACAACCCTGACGCATTGGGGGAGTACGGCGATTATATTGAGTATTGGCAACAGAATGATTTCTTGCCAGGTGTTTCATGGTTGTGCATTTTACTGGGGCAATATTACTGCATAGTGGGTGACTACAGAAAAGCCAATGCGCTGCTCAATCGTGAAGGTCTTAATGCCTCTTTTGGGATAATCATGTTTCCCTATGCGCAATATGTTTTCTACAGCACGTTAGCAAGCATCAAGTGCGATATTGAGGATGGATGCGATATATCAGATTCCAGTGTCCCAATTGGAGACCATATAGAATTGCTCAGCGACTGGAAAAAAACATCTCCAGAGAATTTTGAATATCAATATTATTTACTCAAGGCGGAATCAGCAGCTTTAGCTAATGATAATTGGGGCGCCTTACAGTTTTATAACCAGGCCATATCCTCCGCAGAGGTATACAGTAATAATTATTCGCTAGCTTTTGCTAATGCAATGAAGGCCCAGTTTATGGGGCAGCATAAAGATCATGGCGCAGCCGTTTTTCATCAGAAGGTGGCGCTAAATTATTATGCCTTATGGGGTGTAAGATGCCTGTTGCATGATGTCAAGTTACATGAGCATAGATCTGAGACATCACAGGGTGAATTGTCTTCATCTCGTGATTTTGATGTCGTTGTCAGTTTTACCAAAGAATTGTCGCACGAGTTCAATGAAGAAGCGCTGCTATCAAAAACGCTCGAACATATAGTGAAAATATCTGACGCCGATAAAGGGGTTTTGCTAACGCAGCAGGGCGGTAAGTTATTCGTAAGAAATGCACTGGATAGAAAGTCAGGCTTTAAAGAGCAGCTACTAAATATTGAGCTGGATAAGACCTCTGTTGTCCCTGTTAGTTTGATTCGTTACGTGGCAAGAAGTAAAAACGCATTGATTGTTGATAATGCTGATTTTGATGAACAGTATTCCGATTTTAGATACTTTTCAGACACGAACGTAGAGGCGTTGCTGTGTGTGCCAATCGTGCATCAACAGCATATTGAGGCCATTCTTTATCTGGAGAGCTCATCGAGCTCACGGATATTTTCTGATGAATTGATCAACATACTATCCATCATTATGTCTCAAATGATAGTTTCTCTTGTGAATGGCTCTCTTTATCGATCGCTGCTAGAAGAGTCCAATAAGCTTAAAGATACAGCTGAAGAACTTCATATTAGTAAAGAGCGCTTATCAATGAGTATGCGTTATTCGGAGGTGGGTGTCTGGGAATGGAATATTGAAACAAATGATCTTTACTGGAATGAAATGATTGGCCCAATCTTTGGTGGACCTGAGTCTGAAATGGACACATCCTATGAAAATTTCATTAGCGCAGTACATCCTGAAGATAGAGACAAAGTAGAAGATGCAATCCAGGCCTGTTTTGACGGTGATGAATATCGTGTAAGGCATAGAATTATTTGGGATGATGGCACGGTTCGCTGGGTTGATGAGGCTGGCGATGTAACCAGGAATGATGAAGGCAAGCCGATCAAGATGTTTGGTACAGCAAGAGATGTAACGGAAGTTGTAGAGAGTGAAAGCTCACGTTTTCAATTAGAGCATCAATTGCAGCAAGCTCAGAAAATGGAAGCGATTGGACATCTGACGGGAGGTATAGCACATGATTTCAATAATCTATTAAGTGTTATGTCTGGTTTTACCGAACTGCTTGCTCGAGAAACAAAGCAGTTTAATGATGATAAAATTAATAACTATGTTCGGCATATATCGGTGTCGGCCGACAGGGCAGCCAAGCTGGTTAAACAAATGTTGACATTTAGTCGCACCCATAAGCCAGTAGCAGAACCAATAGATATTAAACCAATAGTGAAAGAGACAGTAAAGATGCTGTCTTCCATGTTGCCTTCGACTATTTCTATTCAGAGTGAAATAGGTGCGAATCTTCCCAATATTGTTGCTGATCCGGTACAGCTAAACCAGATAATTATTAATCTGTGCATTAATGCGCGCGATGCAATTGGTGAAAAAGGCAATATCGTCATCTCAACGTCTCTACTTGAGGATACGAAAATCTCCTGTTCTTCCTGCTATAACGAGTACTCAGGCGGCTATCTTGAATTATCTATTGCAGATGATGGTTCAGGTATCTCTGAGGATATTTTACGAAATATTTTTACGCCATTCTTTACAACCAAAAAAGTGGGTGAGGGTACTGGCATGGGGCTGTCCATGGTGCATGGCCTGGTGCATGGCTTTGATGGGCACATCCAGGTTGAAACGGAACCAGGTAAAGGCAGTGTCTTTAAGCTGTTATTAAAGACAACAGCTGAAGCCGTTGAGCATGAAGATGTGGATGAAGAGTTTGTTACCCAAGATTTAGGACAAAGACATATTTTAGTCGTTGATGATGAGCCGGAGGTCACGGATTTTTATAAAGAAGTGTTATCTGGCATGTTGAATTATCAGGTGAGCGTCTATACAGACAGCAAGGTGGCGTTCAATGAAATCAAAGAGGGGCTCGGAAAGTTTGATTTATTGATTACTGATTACACAATGCCTGATTATACGGGCGTTGATCTTTTTAAAACGGCGACTGAAATAGACCCTGACTTTCCGGTTATTATTTGCACTGGCTATTCAGAGCACCTTACTTCGGATAAAGCAGACGAGATAGGTGTTAAAGAGCTATTATATAAGCCTGTTCATATAAACCAGTTGATTGAGTCTGTAAATAATTTATTAATCAAATAACGACCATAATTTGCAGTATGATATAAAGCCAGCATATAGGCGTCTTCCCTGTACAAGGCCTTGTATGAACTGCATTTCCCTCCCGAGTTTGGTATCATTCTGGCAGTAATATTTCCTGGTAGTAGAGAACTCAACATGTCCAGCTCTGATCAATCTAAAACGATTTACTATACGCTTACAGACGAAGCGCCGGCACTGGCGACACAATCATTTTTGCCGATTGTGCGTGCATTCACTAAAGCCGTTGGCATCAATATCGAGACGCGTGATATCTCGCTGGCAGCGCGCATGCTTGCTAATTTCTCTGAGTATCTAACGGCAGAACAGCAACAGAGTGATGCATTAAGTGAGCTGGGTGAGATCGCCAAAACACCAGAAGCAAATATTATCAAGCTGCCAAACATCAGTGCCTCAGTGCCGCAGTTAACAGCGGCCATTAGAGAACTGCAGTCGCAGGGCTATGCGCTACCGGATTATCCTGACGATCCACAAGCCGAAGAAGATAAGGCAATCAAGGCGCGCTATGCAAAAGTTCTTGGCAGTGCCGTAAATCCGGTATTGCGTGAAGGTAATTCAGATCGTCGTGTTGCGGCGGCGGTAAAGGCGTACGCAAAGGCCCATCCACATAGCATGGGTGAGTGGTCAGCAGATTCAAAGACGCAGGTCGTGTCGATGTCGGACGGCGACTTCCATGGTAGTGAACAATCAGTGGTGGTTGATGAAGGTGCGGTAGATGTCACACTGCATACCGATAGTGGTGAAAAGATAGTTCTTAAGGCCGCTATTGCGACGTCGCAAGGTGAAATACTTGATGCCTCAGTGATGAGCGTGCAACAACTGCGTGATTATGTTTCAAGCAGTATCGAGATAGCAAAACAGAATGATGTGCTGCTGTCATTACACATGAAGGCAACGATGATGAAGGTCTCAGACCCAATCATCTTTGGTCATGCTGTTGAGGTATTTTTCGAAGATGTATTCGAAAAACATGCTGCGATCTTTGAGAAGCTTGGCGTTAATCCACGCAATGGTTTTGGTGACGTGCTGAGTAAGATAGCCACGCTGGATGACGCTACACGCACCACCATTGAAAATGATATTACTGCTGTTTTCACTTCTCATCCGGATGTGGCTATGGTGAATAGTGATAAAGGTATCACTAACCTGAATGTACCGAGTGATGTCATCATCGATGCCTCGATGCCGGCCGCGATTCGCGCTGGCGGCAAGATGTGGAATAGTAAGGGTGAGTTGCAGGATACCTTGGCGATGATCCCCGATCGCAATTACGCAGGTATTTATCAGGCGACGATCGACTTTTGTAAAGAACATGGCGCGTTTGATCCAACCACAATGGGCAATGTTAGTAATGTTGGCTTAATGGCGCAAAAAGCAGAAGAATACGGCTCGCACGATAAAACCTTTGAGATGCCTGAAAATGGTGTTGTTGAAGTTACTGATGCTAAGGGCAATGTATTGATGGAGCACCCGGTATCCCAGGGTGACATCTGGCGCATGTGCCAGACACGTGATATTCCGGTGCAGGACTGGATTAAGCTGGGTGTAACACGCGCAAGACTTACTGGGCAGCCTGCCATCTTCTGGTTAGATGAAGAACGCGCGCATGATGCGAAGCTGATTGAAAAGATCGAGCAGTATCTACCGCAGCACGATACAAAAGGTCTGGATATTCAGGTCATGTCACCGTTCGATGCCACACTCTACTCATTGGCACGCATGAAAGAGGGAAAGGATACAATATCCGTATCGGGTAACGTATTACGTGATTATCTGACCGATCTGTTTCCGATTCTGGAACTGGGTACCAGCGCCAAGATGTTATCGATAGTACCGTTGTTGGCAGGTGGAGGTCTGTTTGAAACTGGGGCTGGTGGTACCGCACCGAAACATGTCGAGCAATTACTGAATCACAATCACTTACGCTGGGATTCACTTGGAGAATTCCTGGCACTGGCCGTATCACTCGAGGATATGGGTATCAAAAGAGACGATAACGCGATTAAAGTAATGGCAGCAGCGCTGGATAAAGCCAATGAGGCGTTTTTAAATAATGACAAATCACCTTCTGCGAAAGAGGGCGAACTCGATACCCGTGGCAGTCATTTTTATTTAGCGATGTATTGGGCGCAGGCCCTGGCTGAACAAAACGATGACGAAAACCTGCGAGCTATTTTTTCTCCCATTGCTGAGCAGCTGACTGAAAAGGAACAACAGATTGTTGCAGAGTTGAATGGCGTTCAGGGTAGGAGTGTGGAACAAAGTGGATACTATCACCCTGATACGACTGAAGTAGAGCAAGTCATGCGCCCCAGCGCAACGATGAATGATATCATTAATGCTCTCTGCTAATGGTATTCTATAGACATCCGGCAGGATCACACAGGCCACTATTAAAGTAGAATAAGACCATGTTGTTTCGCAAACAGTCTGATTTGCTAGAAATTGATGGCCTTCCCGTGCAGGTTACGCGCAAACCGATAAAGACGCTGCGTATCGCCGTGTGGCCACCGGATGGTGATGTGCATGTCTCGGCACCAAAACATGTCTCTGATAACGAGATTCGCCGTGTCGTGATTGCCAAACGACAATGGATCCAAAGGCATCAACAACGCCTGGAAAACATTATCCCTACACCGGAATACCGATATGTTAGTGGTGAAGCGCATTATGTCTTTGGTAAGCCGGTTGCCTTGAATGTTAATGAGTGCAGTGGAAGGCAGTCTATAGTGCTCGATGCTAATGGTGTTTTGAAGCTGTCGGTGAAGCCTGGTGCTAGCCTGGAAAAGAAAGCCAAACTGCTTGATGATTGGTACCGAAGCCAATTAAAGCAACACCTTCCTGATTTACTTACGCACTGGCAGCCTGTCATCGGTAAGCAGGTGAATGAATGGCGTATAAAAAAGATGCGTACTCGCTGGGGCAGTTGTAATGTTCAATGTGCACGTATCTGGCTGAATCTTGAGCTGGCGAAAAAGCCAATTGCCTGCCTGGAGTACGTGCTGGTGCATGAAATGTTGCACTTGTACGAACGCCGTCACAATAAGCGTTTTTATCAAATGATGACCGACCATTTGCCAGACTGGAAACAAACAGAAAGTCTGCTAGGGCGAATTTGATGCTACGACAGGATGCAATGCAATGACGATAGCGAGGCAGTTTCCAATGGAGGCAAGGGTGCATCAGTTGTTGTTGCTCTGCTCGCTAGTTTTGCTCGGCTTTGGTCTGTTTTCTCCTATTATTACGTTAACTAAATTTGTTTTGCTGGAAAATACCTTTTCTGTTTATTCCGGTGTACTGGAGTTGTTGAAGGAAGGGCAGGTCTTTCTTTTTATATTAATCTCTGGCTTCAGCATAATCTTGCCGATATTGAAAATTGTGGTGCTATTCTTTCTTGTGAGTATCAAGTCTTCAGCTGGTAAGTTTGATCGTTACCTGCACTGGATGCATCAGTTTGGTAAGTGGTCGATGCTCGATGTGTTTGTTGTGGCAGTACTGGTGGTGTCAGTGAAACTGGGGGCCATTGCCAGTGTGGAAATGCGTTACGGGCTGTATTTCTTTGCTGCTGTCGTACTGTTAACCATGTTGATTACGGCCCGGGTTGTTAACCTGTCAACATCAGTGACTAATAAATAATCACTAACCCTGTTTAGGTGCTGCCTATGTGTGGTCGCTTTGCACAAACATCTTCAGCTCAAGACTACGCAGAATTAGTCGGTGCCACGTCGGGCCTTGATAGCAAACCACAGTTTAATGTAACGCCTGACAGCTCAGTGGTTGCCGCCTTGCAGCAGGAGGGGGAGCTTGTTTTAGCACAATTACGCTGGAACCTTGTGCCGCAATGGTCGAAAGGGCCTGATAGTCGTTTTCGTATGCATAATGCACGGGCGGAAACACTGGCAGAAAAACCGGCTTTCCGATCGCCTTTTCGTAAACAGCGTTGCCTTATTCCTGCCGATGGTTTTTATGAATGGCAGAACAGTGCCGTGGGTAAGCAGCCCTATTATATATATAAGGAAGGTGGTGAACCGATGGTTTTTGCCGGTTTGTGGGACAGCTGGCAGGATAGTGATGATAATCTGCTGAGGTCCTGCACAATTGTTACTACTGCAGCGAACGATCTGATGCAACCGATTCATCATCGTATGCCAGTAATATTGCCGAAAGAAAACTGGTCTCAATGGCTGGAGGATGACAACACGCTTCGCCTACAGGCGTTACTGCTGCCCTATAGAAAAACCAATTTATGCACGCACCCTGTTAGCAAGCGTGTTAATAACCCTGCAAATAATGATGCTGAGCTACTAAATCCAGTTTAACGTGTTGCTATTTTATCCTTTCTACTATTATTTGACTGTTTGGCCTCTATATTTAGAGGTTATTAAATAATAAATACCTATAATGATAACTAGTATGTCTGTCGAGCAATCCCCTCACATTGATGATCTTGAAGAAGCTGTTTTAGCCAGAAAACTGGCCTTGTTATTCGCTGCCCTAAAACCATCACTAATCGTTACCCTGGTAAATGCTGCGATTATCATTTGGGTCTTATGGCCAGTGGTGGAGTCTCAGTATCTCGTTTCGTGGTTCTGTCTAGTGACCCTGGTGACCTTCGGTCGTGCCTCGTTGTTATGGCAGTATCAGCGACAACATGAAAGTCAACGCCAGGTCGCCACCTGGTATAGATACTTTTACATTGGTAGTACCTTGTCGGCTATTGTGTGGGGTGGCTCTGCCTTTATTATCTTTCCTGAAAATGATCTGCTTAGGCAGGTCTTTCTCGCCTTTGTAGTTGGTGGCATGGCGGCTGGAGCGATTGGTAGTCTTTCCTATGTGCGCCAGGTTATTCTGAGTTATATATTACTTTCTGTTCTGCCTTTTGCATTGCATTTTATATTTGATGAGTCTGATATTGGCTATGCGATGGGCGGTATGATGCTCATTTACATGGCCATGTTGGTCATTTCTGCTAATCGTTCGAGTGAAAGTTACGATGAAAATATTCGCCTGCGCCGTAGCCACTCTGAGAAAGTACGGCAAATAAAAGAGAACGAAGATCAGTATCAAACCTTACTGGATACAATTGCTGACGCCTTCTTTCTTTATGACAATGATGGAAAATTTAGGAATGTAAACAGGCAGGCCTGCCGCAGTCTGGGTTATACCCATGAAGAGTTGTTAAACATGTCTGTAGCCGATATCGAAAAAGGGCTTAGCAAAGCAGAAATTGCTGAAGTATTCGCCAGACTCGATAAGGGTGAATATGTACGCCTGGAAGGAGTGCACCAAAGGCAGGATGGTAGTACTTTTCCTGTTGAGATTACCACCGCGCGTGTTAATTTTGACGACAGTCCAGTCAATACCGCTATTGTGCGTGATATTACCGAGCGACATCGTGTTGATAAGCTTAAAAATGAATTTATATCAACAGTGAGTCACGAATTACGCACACCATTAACGTCGATTCGAGGATCCTTAGGGCTGTTGCAGGGTGGTGCGGTTGAAGAGCTGTCAGATAAGGTTCAGCAAATCGTTGATATCGCCTATAACAACACTGAACGCTTACTGCTCATCATAAATGATATTCTGGATATTCAAAAACTGGAATCAAATGCATATCAGTTGAATATTGAATACTTTATATTATCTGATTTTCTCGAAGAGTCAGTAAAAGAAAATATGGCTTACGCCGAGCAATTTGAGATCCAGCTGACTCTTGATGTGGAACCCGACATAAAATTGTCTGCAGATAAAGCACGCATGAAACAGGTGCTCGCCAACCTGATTTCCAATGCAGTGAAGTTCTCGGAGGTAGGTAAACACGTCGATATACGTGCATCGCAAACAGATGATGCCACGCAGATCACTATTCAGGATTATGGTGCCGGTATTCCTGATGCGTTTATACCCAAACTGTTTGATCGCTTTAGTCAGTCAGATGCCAGTGATTCGCGGGCTGTCGGCGGTACTGGGCTTGGGCTGAGTATCGTCAAACTACTGGTAGAAAAACAGGGTGGCACTATAGAAGTTGCCTCCATTGAGGGCGAGGGGAGTACTTTTATACTGCGATTTCCGCACCAGTAATTAACGCCCACAGACTATATAACTAACTGTATTATAATAGGAAAATATCGATGCGCTTGATGCTCGAGGTAAAATTTTAATTATTTCCCCAGTCGGCCGCTAAGCTGATAACAGTCTGATTATCAGGAGTAGCCATGAAAAGTGTAAAACAGTTAACTGCCTGTGCGGCGGCTATCATGCTGCTTAGCGCAGTTTCTTCGGTCAGTTACGCCGATGCCTCTGAACGTATTCGTGAAGCAGGTCATGTACTTACTCCGGTAGAGCGAGTCATAGAACTCGCAAGTGATAGCAATGTAGACGTTCGAATGGCCGTTGCTGGCCGTCAGCGAGCGCCTGCAGCAGTACTTGAAAAGCTGGCGCTGGATTCTGATAAGCGCGTACGCTTTAAGTTGGCCTATAATCCACGTTTATCTGAGAAAGGATTTTCTATACTGGCGAAAGATAAGGATCCCGATGTGCGTTATGCTGTAGCGCAGGGTACATTCGCGCCATTGAGTGTATTGACCGCTCTGGCAAATGATCCGGATGAACGAATTCGTAATGCCATCGCCTATAATCCTAATACGCCGCTACCTGTCATGAATGTGTTAACGAAAGACAGCAGTCGCCAGATAGCCTATGCAGCCGAGCAAAATATTGAATTAAGAGATTTGATGGAAAAATATCCCGAACGATATAAGTAGTTTTAAAGTTCAATAACAAACCCGGCTGGTAATACACCACGCCGGGTTTTTTTACATGGCATTAACGTATGCATAGCCATGTGCAGATGAATGGCAGATAGCTGAATAGATTTTATACTTGAGGTGAGTATAATCAGGGTGGTGGAAGCTGCTTTTCTCAAAACTGTCATTCAGTCGCTTGCCTTGCCAGAGGCATTTATAGACACTGTCAATGACCATTATCTGCCACTTGCCCGGCACCTAACCTCAACCCGTCATGAACAACCGCCTGTAATTATCGGTATAAATGGATTGCAGGGTACAGGCAAAACCACGCTATCATATTTTTTAAAATTAATACTTGAAAAAGATTTTCAAAAAAAAGTTGTTAGTTTTTCGATTGATGATTTTTATCTTACACACTTGGCGCGTCAGAAGTTGGCGCAAACTATACACCCATTATTAGGCACGCGTGGTGTACCTGGCACACATGATTACAGTCTGCTGTCAGACGTGTTTGAAAAACTGAAAAAGGGTGAGCGCTGTCTGATACCTGTCTTTGATAAGGCACTTGATGATCGAGCACCTGAAGAACAATGGCAACAGGTTGGCTCATCAGCGGATATCATATTATTTGATGGTTGGTGTGTCGGTAGCACGCCACAAAATCAGGACGAGCTTGATAGGCCTGTCAATTCACTGGAGCAGAGGGACGACAGCAATGGTGTATGGCGTCGTTATGCTAACGATATGTTAACCAACTATCAGGAAAATATTTTTAACCAATTGCATATGCTCATCATGTTACAGCCACCCGGTTTTGAAAGTGTCTTCGCGTGGCGGAAATTGCAGGAAAATAAATTACGTGAATCGAGTTCAGTAGATAGGATGGCAAATCGTATTATGGATGACTCCGAACTGCAGCATTTTATTCAGCACTATGAGCGTATCAGTCGGCATTCCTTATCCACGCTTCCTGATATAGCGGATGTCTGTATCAAGATTAATGCCCAGCATGATATTACCCAGGTCGTGTATCGGGAGTAACGGTAACAGGGTGTGAATATCCCGGTATTTTTCTTGTTGTCAGCCAGGATATTCTTGATTAGTATGGTTATTCGTCACTTTCTCTACATAAAACTAAAGAACTATAACAAGAGGTAAAAACCCATGAATATCATAAA
>Ga0316207_10003982_pt1 | contig 13227 bp, 12 predicted proteins | sample 6weekpyrite_MG_FD_204943 | JGI IMG/M metagenome (GOLD analysis project Ga0316207, IMG submission 204943) | Microbial mat bacterial communities from mineral coupon in-situ incubated in ocean water Damariscotta River, Maine, United States -... | ecosystem: Environmental > Aquatic > Marine >... | reverse complement strand
CGTGATGAATATATTTTCATGTCATTTCCCATTAATAACTTCTTCAACCGAAACTTCATTACTTTCTGAAACCACCAATGTTGAAGTAGAACTGAGGCCCGATGCCACATACCCAAACACTAGTCCTTGATGGTGCTTACCACCTAATCGAAAAGAATAACTAACACTGCCTTCATATTTAAAAACAAACTCCTTATTTAGCTCTCCACCAGGAGGCACATCCTCCAGCTTGTAGACATTCTCTCGCTCATTTATCTGGAATTCCGTGATCTGCATATTGGAATTATTTTTAACCGATATCGTGCAGATGGATTTTTTTTCTTCCGCGAAATAAATAGCTGCAACCGCAACAGGAAAATTAATAAATAATATAAACAAAGACAGCAGCACCTTTTTTAAAGAGCCACTGATATTTTCCTTATATGACTTATAGATATAAATGCCCAGGCATAATAGCCCTGCACTAAACAACCACAGCCCTACCACAATATTGAGAAGACCCGCTGCTTCCAACCAACTTGCACCAGTTAAATACCATGAATAAAAAATCAACACTCCAAGGCTTAAGGGAATTAGTCCGCAATAGAGTGATAACCGGTACCAGGTGTTTATTTGCAAAATAGCTTTTCCTGCGTATTTATTTTATTCGTTTGAGCATTTCTTCAGTAATAACAATTACCTCAAAGCCATCTTGTTCATATAGCTCTATGGAGGCTGGGGCTTGATCAACCACAGTAACATACTCAGGAAAATCATTTTTATCATGGCCATTCCACTCGGCGAACGTGCCGCAGACTTCTACCTTGACATTGTTTTTGAGTAGACTTTGAATTTCATTGTGCGCCGCAGTATTCTCGTCCTTGCTTTCTTTCAGCAACGCGAATTCCTCCATGCCATGGGAAACAATTGCGAATGCCATATCCTTGTGTTTCGCACGCAGCCGTTTAACCGATGATTTGATATAAGCTAGCGCTTTCGGCCAGCTTGACTCTTCATGTGTCAGCATTTCAAAAACCACACCGGCAGGTGCTGGAGAGGTGTCCAGAATGTAACCAACCTCGTCGTCTGACACTGCCAATGAACTAAATAACAATATCAAAGCACCAGTAATCCATCTCAAAAAGGTCTTCACTATTTCATCCCTCTTTTGATTGCCTCAATCACACCTTGAGTAATCTCATTTGCCACCGATTCAGCCCGGGTACCTTTAGCAATAAAGTCAGGTCTTACGAAAAGTACTTTTGTAAGGCCTTGTTTATGTGTCACCGTGACATGGAGTGGACAAAGTGCCAGCATATCCGGGTCAACATTACTGACTTTATTGGCATACCAGCCATTACAGAACATCATACTCTTTATACGTTCAATTTTATTCTGGTTGTAATCATTACCCCAGTTTTTGCCAAAACGTGCCAGGTTGGCTCCAATATCGGGTTCAAATACAACAAAGAATTTATTTTCTTCAAGGGATTTATAAACAGATTGATAGGTAGTCTCGAAGTCAGCCTTTTTCTCGGCAATAAAAATTGCCTGAGGGCTGCTGGCATTAGTTGTCATCGAGATTAACATGGTCGAAATCAAGACCAGCTTGCGTAACATGATCGTTTCCTTATTCGTTTATAATGATTTTTGCTCGGCCTTCTTCTTTGCAACGTTATCACGCAAATAAACGGGCATCGCCTGGGATGCAGGTAATGTTTCACCCTTACTGACCGATAGTTCGGCCAACATGGCGATATAACGCGCCTGTGGAAAGCACTCATCATCAACCTTAGTGACATATTGCTCCGTTACGCTGAAGAGTTCTTGTTGATAAGTATCCCAACCACTCCCAACACCTAACCAGGAACCGTCTCCAGGTAGAGCAACTTCCTCCGGCAGGCAAACCTGTTCAGCGACAACCTCTTTAGCGCCTTGATCCGAGCATTCATAACAAGCCCAATACACTTCATCCATACGCGCGTCGATAGCCGTCATAACATGCGTTTCGCTTTGCTCAATCCAGCCAGAGAAGGCCATCGCTGCTAATGAAGAGACTGGAACGACAGGTAACTCATGCGCAAAGGCGATACCCTGGACAACGCCAGTAGCTATTCGCACACCGGTAAAGGCACCTGGCCCTCTACCGAAGGCGATTGCATCAAGCTCGTTTAAGTTAATATTCATTTCAGCCAGCAATTCATCACACATACCCAGGATTAGTTCAGCATGCTGACGTGGTGCAACCTGGTAACGCTGACTAATTTCATCATCGTGTAACAATGCCGCCGAGCATGCCTCAGTCGATGTATCAATAGCGAGTATCTTCATGATAACGCCTCAACCGGCTCTGGCTGTTCACTATTACCCTGATAAAAAGACTGCACATCTTCCAGTACCCGGGTACGCGGCATGTTCGGCAAGCTTTTTAGGAATATGCGGCCATAGGGTTTAGAGTAAAGACGTGGATCACAAAGCATTAACACACCGTAGTCATTATTATCACGAATCAAACGACCAGCCCCCTGTTTCAGACTTAACACGGCATTCGGCAACTGGTAAGACATGAAGGGATTCTGACCTTCCTTACGCATACTATCAATACGTGCCTTTAAAACAGGATCATCAGGACTGGCAAAAGGCAACTTATCAATTATGACGCAAGTCAGCGCTTCACCACGTACATCAATACCTTCCCAGAAACTGGCTGTACCCAGCAACACCCCCTGGCCGTGTTGACGAAAATTCTTGAGTAACTCGCTACGCGGCAAACTACCCTGTACAAATAACGTGTGACTAGTCCGTTGCTCAAGTAAACCAACGGCCTCTTGCAATGCCCGGTGACTGGTAAACAACATAAAAACACCACCATTGTTTGCCTCGATCACCGGCAGTGCCCGCTCAATCACGGCCTGCGTATATTCCCGCGAATTAGGCTCTGGCATCGCGGTTGGGATGTACATGAGTGCCTGCTGTTCAAAGTCAAACGGACTATCCCAGCGATGCGTTACCGGCTCACCTAAACCCATGCGGCCCGAAAAGTGATCAAAGCCATCTGCAACTGCTAGTGTGGCAGAACTAAATATCCAGGCAGCCCTACTCGACTTTATATGACTGTCAAAGGTTTCTGACACTTCCATCGGCGTGAGATGAAAACTAAAACTTCGCCGATGTGTTTCAAACCACTGTACGGAATCTTCAGGTGGCTGCCCGGTAAGCTGCGGCAATAACAAACCAAATGCCTGGGCGCGCTTAAAACAATGTTCGAGGCCGCGCTCACGTTCAGCAGCTGGTTCGAGTGCATCCTCGAGTGAAGATAATTTATCTGCCAATTCTTTAATAGCGCCATTTAGCTTTTCAGCTTTGGTAAATGTCTGCCAACTACCACGTTGTGAAGCACTACCCAGTGCCAGGCGTAGATCAGCTGTGGCTTTTTGCAAATCCTGCGCGGCAGTATTAATCAATTTATGTTCTTTGGCATATTTCAAATGTTCTGCGATGGCATCATTGGCTAATTCATTAAGCTGCCGACTACTCAATCGTAAACCAAAAAATTGTGAGGCCGACTCAGGCAATTGATGTGCCTCATCAATAATAAATGCATTTGCAGATGGTAATACCTCACCTACACCATCATCACGCAATGCCATGTCAGCGAGTAATAAATGATGGTTTACCACCACGACATCAGCCTGTTGTGCTCGTTTACGCGCCTTGAACATGAAGCAATCGTTATATGATGGGCAATCCTGGCTCAAACAGTTGTCGGCATTCGCCGTAACCGATGACCAAATCAAGGCGTCTTCTGATAACACGCTGCATTCAGCAATATCACCACTGCGCGTTTGCACTTGCCAGTCGCGAACCTGTTGCCACTGTGTACGCAACTGCGGTTTTTTAAATCGTGATTTTTCACCCGCAAGTTCCAGGCGGTGCAAACATAAATAATTTGACCGCCCTTTTAGTAGAGCAATCTCGACCGGTATATTGAGGGCTTCCCTGACCGTTGGAATGTCACGATGAAAAAGCTGGTCTTGTAAGGTTTTTGTGCCGGTAGAAATAACAATCTTTTTGCCCGACATCAGGGCGGGGACTAAATAGGCAAAGGTCTTGCCAGTACCGGTACCCGCCTCAGTGACAAGCACCTGGTTATCCTTAATTGCCAGCTCAACGGCGGTTGCCATTTCTTGCTGCGCCGTACGCGGCGCAAAGTTTTCAATATGACGAGCCAGTGCGCCACTACTACCAAGTTGTTGAGCGGGATCAAGCATGCAGAAAGGTATTCAATCAGGCGCTGGCGGAGGCGTCGGTATCTGCGCGGCTCCATGCCAGCTCGCCGATTATTTTAAATTTAGCTACAGACATAGCGCCACGCTTGCTGCGCTTGGAATCACCATCTGACATGGCTTCTGCAATAACTGCATGGCTGGCTTCGTATAATTCGAGGGGTTCATAATTCTCATCAAGCAGTACCAGCACAACCAGGTCCCAGTCCTGGTCAAGCTTTAGCTGGCCAACTCGCTGTCCGGATGCTTTACCGTCAGGGATAACACGCCCCTTGATCTGGACTCGTTTACCTTCACGATTACCTTTGCCGACTGCATCGTGACCACTTACACGAGGATTACATAATTCAAGATCCAGTAGCGTCACGGCATCATGCTCGGCAATCTCGCTACTAATGCCAGCCAACGGTTTACCCATGGTCTTGCGATAATCACTGGCCAGAACACGAGCCTGATTGATTAATTTATCGACAGCATATACAGACAAGGTCCATTCCTTCCTTATATATAGAACCTAAAGAGGTAATTGTACCTGATTCGGTTCACTTTGTTGCTAACATTATGGCGCTAACAATATGAAAAGCAAATGATTTAGTCCTGTTTGAGCAGAATCTTAATCAACGGGCGCGCTGCATCGCCTCTTTGGCCTTGCTGGTTTGCCCCAGGGCACGGTATGCCTCGGCCATAATCAGCCAATTTGTTCTCTGTAAAGGCGGGCGATCACCCGCCAGGGCATTCGATTTTGCTGCCATGTTGATGGCAAGTCGCCATTTTTTCTGACGTAAACGTACCGAAGCAAGCTGTTGCCAAAGCTTGGCATCTCTTGGGGCAATACGAAGCGCTCTTTCCAGGGTCGCCGCCGCACGAGTGTAGTTTCCTGAGCGATGCTCTGACAAGGCAGCGAGACGAAGCTTGGATAATGCTGAGCCCGTCTGGGGTGGTTGAGAAGCCGTTGTTTTTGGTGGAGAGATGCGTGTTGCGGGTACCGGGGCAACCGTTATCCGCTGTTCCGGGTTATCTGCCTGGCCTGGCTCTTCTACCGGGGCAGGTGCTTGTGTTCCTAGCGAACCACACCCCGTCAATAATATAACTACACTGGTTATCGCCAGTAATCGTTTTTCAACTATCATTCATTTGTTCCAAATATATTTAAAAAGCCACCAACAGTGTCAGCAAAGGCGCCACCGGCACATTCTGCATACTGGCGTGGTTCCGTGCCAGCCAAAAATGGCAGCACCACGGCATCTTCACAATCATCACTCCCTCGTAAGCCACTCTTGCGATCGATCCACTGCTCATTAACATCAGCAGGCGCGACAAGTGATAGCGGTTGGGTTCGTATGTTAGCCATCATACTCCCCCACACCTGCATCGCACCACTGGCACCGGTTAAACTCGCGGCGCGGTTGTCATCCATGCCCAACCATACTACCGCCACATGTGAACCGGTAAAGCCGGCAAACCAGCTGTCACGTAGATCATCCGTTGTGCCCGTCTTTCCCGCTACGGTCAGGCCTTCAGGTAAACGATGATTTAAACCGCGTGCCGTGCCCTCATCTACAACCGATTGTAAGGTCGAGTTCAACAGGTACACCGATTCGGGGCTAAAGACCTTTTGCACTGTTAATGGATAACGTTGCAAGGCCTTACCTTTGACATCAAGTACTTCACGAATAGTCCGTAAAGGCGAACGAAATCCAGACGCCGAAAAAGTCTGGTACATCTGGGTGACTTCAACAGGACTGAAAGCGGCAGTCCCCAGCGGTAAGGAAGGATATCGATGCATCGAACGACCAATTCCAAGTTGTTTTAACGCATCAGCAATACGATCACCACCCAGCTCCAGGCCCAACCTTACTGTTGAAACATTGTATGAATGAATCAATGCATCTCTTAGTAACACTTGGCCATGATATTGACGATCGTAATTTGCCGGATGCCAGCGTTCACCGCCACCGAGATCAATGGTTAAGCGGCTATCATCAAGCATGGAAGCCAGGGTATAATGACCGGAGTGTAGCGCCTCAAGGTAGACTGCCGGTTTTATCAGGGAGCCGATAGGTCGTATTGCATCAAGCGCACGATTAAACCCGCCCTGGCGAACTGCTCTTCCTCCTACAACGGCCAATACCTCACCCTGTTCAGATGATGTCACAACAACTGCGCCTTGCAATTTTTTGGCGGGTAACTTGCGCTGCTTTTCAAGTCTTTTAATGGTTTTCTGTAGTGATGATTCCGCCTGCCACTGAATATGTGGATCAAAACTGGTGAAGATTTGCAGTCCCTCTGAGCGCAAATCTTCATCACGATAATCTCTGCGTAATTGTCTACGCACCAGGTCCAGGTACGCTGGGTACTGCGTTGCACTGGCACGTGGTTTTGGGATCAATTGCAAAGAACGTCGTTTTTCTTTTTGGTAACGTGATTTGCTAATAATTCCCTGCTCATACATTAACCGTAATACAAGGTTACGTCTTTTAGTCGCACGTTTGGGATGCCGGCGAGGATCATAATAAGAAGGCCCCTTAATGATGCCAGCCAATAATGCCATTTGCGCAACATTGAGTTCTTTTATGCGTCGGCCAAAATAAAAATTACTCGCCAGACCGAAACCATGTATTGCCCTTTGACCTGACTGACCGAGATACACCTCGTTTAAATAGGCCTCGAGGATTTCATCTTTCTCATAATGCCACTCAACCAATAATGCCATGATGGCTTCATTCACTTTCCTGACAATACTGCGTTGTTTAGTCAAAAAGAAGTTTTTCACCAGTTGTTGTGTAATGGTGCTACCGCCCTGGACCGTCTTTCCTGCCTTCAGGTTAACCCACATTGCCCGCGCGATAGCGCTCGGCACAACACCATGATGCGAATAAAACTTTCGATCCTCTACTGCAAACAATGTTTTAACCAGAAGTTCAGGGGTGTCTTTTAACTGCACCAACAATCGATCTTCTTTGTGCGCAGGATAAATGCCGCCAATCAATAATGGTTCCAGACGAACCAGATCAATATCCGCACCCGAACCACGTTGTCTTAATGAAGCAACCTCGTTGTCACTAAAACGAATTGAAATTTTTCGTGCTGGTTCAGTGCTGTCCCAGAATTGAAACTCTCTTGTCACCAGGTGAACATCATTACCTGTGCGCCAATAACTGGCGGGGGTATTGAGCCGTGAGTTTGATTGAAAGCCAATTTTCTTTAACTCACGCACAAGTTCATTCGGTCTTATTTGCGAACCTGAATATAGCTCAAGCGGACGCGCATATACCCGCGCTGGCACTGACCATCGTTTGCCTTCAAATTGACTACGCACCGTATAGTCGAGGTAGACGACATATAACGCCATCACGATCGTGCCAAGCACAAACAACCTGAATAGCCATTTTCGAAGAAAAGAGGTTTTGTGCTTTTTGCGGCTTACTTTGCGTTTGCGGGATTTTTTACGGGGCACGGATTAGACTTCTGTGTTATCTGACTGCTGTGAAAGTATAACAAACCGTGACCGACTGCGCTGGATTCATCGCCAAGACCTTCTATACTTTTCATATGTCATTGCTAAATATTCGCCTATTTCTGCCACTACTCGTCATGTTGCTATTTGCCGCCTGCAGTAGCCAACCACGGTATATTGAGAGTCGCCCAAGCGCACCCCAACAAAACCGGGCCACTTCGCAACCGCTTATAGCGCATGCACTAGAACAACGTGGTACTGCCTACCGTTATGGGGGAAGCCACCCTGCTACTGGTTTTGACTGTAGTGGATTGATTCAGTTCAGTTATCTACAGGTTGGCAAACGAATACCCCGTACAACCCGGGCGCAATACCAGGCCAGCCGCCCGGTACCGCTAGGACGTATCAGACCCGGCGATCTGCTGTTTTACCAGACCGAGGGCCGTAAACCCGGCCACGTCGCCTTATACCTTGGCCGTGGTGAAATGATCCATGCTCCTTCTTCAGGCAAACATGTCCTGATTAGCCGCTTGGATAATCCCTATTGGCGCAAACGACTCATCGCAGCAGGCCGCTTCTAGAGTCTAACCACCTGTTTTAATTCAACTATTTAACGTTACCCCTATCTTTAGGTCAAATAGTGGTCATTTCGATGTGACAAATTCACACCGAAAAGGCGCAACTGTTCATCGCTGATTCAGGCCTGAATCAGGATACTGTTCTCAACCACCAAGCAAGAGGACAAAACAATGCCAACAACACGAACAACAGATAAACACTTGCACAATAATAATGGCGCTATCATGCAGCGCGTTTTAGTCATCGTAAGCCTATTTGCCGCACTGATTAGCCTTGCCTTTGCCAGTATGGCCAGTGCCGACAACAAACAGGCTCCCGACAAGCTGATCAGTGATACCACCAACAACATGCTGGTAGCCTTAAAGCAGGACCGCGAGATAATCGCGCAACAACCGGGACACGTGCAGGCCCTGGCCAATGAAATCATCATGCCGCATGTGGATTTTAAGCGCATGTCTTCATGGGTACTCGGCAAACACTGGCGCCGTGCCACCGCTGAGCAAAAAAAGGCATTCCCTGAACAGTTCAGGGCTCTGATTTTACGTACTTATGCGACAGCATTATCTGAATATACTGATGAAACTATTCGGTATTTACCATTACGCAGCGAGGATGGTGCTAGTGACGTAACCGTTCGAACTGTTATTGAACGCAATGCAGGTCCTGGCATTCCTGTCGCATACCGACTACACCAGACTGATAATGGCTGGAAAGTATATGACATCAATATTGATGGGATCAGCCTTGTTAACAATTATCGTCGGAGTTTCTCTAGTGAAATTCGTCGCAATGGCCTTGATAGCCTGATTAACAAGCTTGCTGGCAAGAACAAACCCTTACCAGCCAAACAGAGTCAATTGGCAAGCAGTTTGTAAGAATCTACTCCTCAAGTAGTGGTATCTTGGTGGTACCTTTGGTCGCTCCGGCAATTGCCGCAGCGACCATTTTTTTGCCCTGACCCATCGGAGATGGGTAGGGTACTCATAATGATGCCGCAGGCATCTATGAGTAGTGAAATTCCTAGCCAAAGAAACTAGATAGACAAAATAAAACACAAAATACCACGGACAAAGTCATAGATGGTTGCGATATGCATAATGAACCCTTTTGGGTTCTATGCTCAACCTGACCTTCGAAGAAGGTAGTGTACTCATAATGATGCCGCAGGTATCTTTGCGCCAGTCAATAAAGAGGAAACCGCTAAGACTATGCTGAGATATATAACTTCACTACAAAACACATAAACAAATAATATTTATTTCCTATGACTATGCTTGTTGTAACAAAATTTTTCTCTCTGCCTTAAAGCATTTACATCACGTTTAATTCGACACTGGTACCGACCACAACTGTTATTGAAACACCCCGGCAGAAGATGGTGTGTGACACATGTTGGATCACAATTTAATATTTCCTGTGAGACTGCATAGAGAATTTTCATATTCCCGCCCCTGCAGTTGTTAGCAATAAACCCACCCGTCGATCAAACACATATCCTGACTTGTCATTTTCATTACTAAGTGGTCGACGCTCACCATGCGCACTGATATGCATACGTTGTTTCGGCCAGCCAGCTTGACATAACACTTTGGCAACTGATCTAACCCGCTGCTCTGAGAGCATCTGGTTATACCTGTCATTTCCCTCTCGATCCGCGTGTCCGCTAAGATGAATATGTAATTTATCCACGCCCGAAAATGACTGTGCAATATCAGTGAGTTGTTTTTTAAATGCCGGTTCGAGTAAATGACTATCGTGTCTGAACTGAACTGCCAGGCTAAATCCTTTATTCAATCCTGAGAAATCAAACGAAGTTGTTGAGCGTTTCTTTGTCAGTGCAGCACGATGTACGAGCGCCTGTTGTGTCAATTCATAATTAGTCTTTTTTAATGCATTTACTTCATTTCTTGAATTTTGCAAGCTGGACTGCAATGTAACTAACTCCTGTTTAGTTTCAGATGCCGAAACCGTCATTCCGCCAGCGACACCGCCCGCGATGGCACCAATCGGACCACCCAGCACGCCACCCAGGACTGCACCAAGTCCCAGGCCACCCGCTTGCTCGGCTGATATACTGCGATCATATTCTTCGTCATCATATATCTCATAGGCCTGTACAGAAGTACTAGCCAAGACAATTGAAAGCGCTAACACCATGTATTGATTTTTCATTTTATTTATCTCCTGGTTAAATGTTGGTCCAGCGTACCCATTCCGTGGGTGGTACCGTGGAGGCAACGGTATGCTCCTTTGCTGCGCCGGAGTTCTTTGTCAGGAATTATTTAAGATTATTTTCATGGCATGAATATGCGCGAAAAAAGCCCGGATCATGATCAAATGTGGCAGAATTATGGCAATTTTAATCACCAACATGATCTCGGTACCCTGATCGGGTAAAGTACATCTCATGATAAAACAACAAGATACTGTTTCTAATTAGCATGAGTCGTCGTATCGCTATCGTTGAAGATGAGCCAGCCATTCGTGAGAATTACACGGATGTACTCCGCCGCCAAGGCTACGAGGTATATGGTTATGCTGACCGGCCATCTGCCATGGCTGCTTTTCAACATCGGCTACCCGATCTTGCGATCCTCGATATCGGTCTGGGGGATGATGTCGAGGGTGGTTTTGAGTTATGTAGAGAGTTGCGCAATCTTTCCAAGAGCCTACCAATCATCTTTCTAACGGCTCGTGAGAGTGATTTTGATACCGTGTCAGGCTTGCGTCTTGGAGCCGATGATTATTTAACTAAAGACATCAGTCTCACCCATCTGACCGCTCGCATAGCGGCTTTATTTCGCCGCGTTGAAGCCTTGCGCACACCGCCAGATACTGATGATATTCTCCGCCGTGGTAGTCTGATTATTGACATGCAACGCATGCGTGCAGAATGGAAACAACAGCTACTCGATTTGACGCTAACTGAATTGTGGATTATTCATGCCCTGGCAAAATACCCAGGCCATGTAAAAGATCGTGACAACCTGATGAATGAGGCAAATGTTATCGTCGATGACAGTACTATCACCTCGCATATAAAACGAATACGCAAAAAGTTCGCCCAATTAGACCCTGACTTTGATGCCATCGAAACTGTTTATGGTATGGGCTACCGTTGGCAGCATGAATAACGCTCAACCCTCACTAAAGCATGGCCGCATCTTCAGGCTGCGTAGTAAATTATTTATTGTGTCATTAGCGTTACTGGTAATTCCATGGGCTGGTTATGAATATGTAAGAGAAATGGAGTCATTTCTCAAGCTCAGTAAACAACTTACCCTTTCTGAAAGTGCACAAACCATTGCCACAGTGATGCATAACCGACGAAAGTTATTTTCTCCCACTGCTGATATTTCATACAGCCTGGACGACCAGCGCAATATATATGCAAGAAAGCTCAAACGTGCCATCCAGCTAGATGGTTATACCGAAGACTGGAACGAACACCTTGAACACGCCCGTAGCTATTCCGGTACATCGCTGATTCAGGGGAATAGCCCGTACAATGAATCATCACTATCGTTCAGACATCTTCTTGGCCAATACCGGAAGTACTATTACACCCTGTTAATTGTCAATGACGACAACATTGTTTACCGGGATCCAAACAGTCTGCGCCTGGACCAAAGTGACCACCTACTCATTGCGATGCAAGATCAGAAAGGTATAACACGCCGTTATATCCTCAGCACACAAGCACCGGGCTGGGTAAATGCCCACCTACTCCCTGATGATCCTGATGACTTTAGGCCGGTCCGTCCTGAAGTGCGAATTAAAGGCGAGTGGCAGGAAACCAGCAAGGGCTACAATCTTGAACTAAGAATTCCACAGTCCATGCTAGGCGACAAGATCAGTTTTACACTCGCTGATATTGACGATACCAAGTACCGGGATACCCGGTATTTGCTAAGCACCGCAGGATCCAGATCAGTTAATGAACTCGGCAGTATACTCACGCCCTCGCCCGATATAGAAAAAATATTACAAGGCCTTAACCGGGGTAACTCACGCATATGGGTTATCAACCGTAACCGCCACGTGCTTGCCCTGGCCGGTTCGTTAACGAATCCAGACATTGTTGATCAAACGACCAACCGGGATCAGGGGTTGATGGCTTCTATCCTTGAGCCTGTTTACCGATTGTTGCTTCAACAACCCAGCCAAAAGTTTGATGACAAGCTGGACGGAGTATCGCGACTTGAAGGCCTAGATGTACTCTCTGCCCTAGAAGGAAAACCGGCCACGAACTGGCGACGTTCACTGGATAAAGAAGCTGTCATCCTGTCTGCTAGTCATCCTGTCTGGGATGATGGTGAGGTTATCGGTGCTGTTGTGGTAGAACAGACTAATAATGATATTCAAACTCTACAGAATAATGCGCTAAAGAATTTAATGAACGTTACGCTGATTGTTTTTATATCTGCTAGCCTGTTCCTGGGGATCTTCGCGACGCGACTTTCTAACCGCATACGACGGCTTCACAAGCAAACTGAGGCTGCCATTAGCCCGGATGGTAGAGTTCAGGGAGAAATTACCGCCTCGGGATCGACTGATGAACTGGGTGACTTATCACGAAGCTTCGCCGATATGATGACACGTTTGCATGAATACACTCGCTACCTTGAAACCATGGCGAGCAAGCTTTCACATGAACTTCGAACACCGCTTGCGGTCGTCAGATCATCGCTGGATAACCTCGAGCATGAGGCCTTGCCAGATAGTGCCAAGCCTTACACCCAACGTGCCAGTGAGGGTATAACCAGGCTTAGCAACATCCTTAGCAGCATCAACGAAGCAACACGACTTGAACAGGCCTTACAATCATCCGAACATGAGAAATTCAATATAGCCAGTCTTGTTGAAGGCTGTGTTGAAGGATATAAGACTGCCTATTCTGAGCATGCGTTTAGTTTCACTACCGAT
>Ga0316207_10003981_pt1 | contig 13229 bp, 8 predicted proteins | sample 6weekpyrite_MG_FD_204943 | JGI IMG/M metagenome (GOLD analysis project Ga0316207, IMG submission 204943) | Microbial mat bacterial communities from mineral coupon in-situ incubated in ocean water Damariscotta River, Maine, United States -... | ecosystem: Environmental > Aquatic > Marine >... | reverse complement strand
AATAACTGCTACAGTTTGCTCTGCAGAGTCATCTCTTTGCCATTGCTTACCACCTTCACGGATAACAACTGGCATAGAAGCATCAATAATTACATCATTAGAAGCGTTAAAGTTAGTTTGACCTTTGCTTGAATCAACCATTGCGATTTTTGGAGCATCAGCTTCTACAGCAGCAAGGAATGCAGCTTTGATTTCAGCTTCTTGAGCGTGACCAGCGATTTTCTTCTCTAAGTCTGACATACCTTGGTTAGGATTAACACCTAATTCTTTGAAAGTTGCAGCGTATTTAGTGAATACTTCTTCGAAGAAGATTTCGAAACCGTGACCAAACATAATTGGGTCAGATATTTTCATCATTGTTGCTTTAAGGTGTAAAGACCAGATAAGACCTTTATCTTTAGCATCTTGGATAGTTTTCTTGTAGAAAGTACGTAGTGCAGCAACTGACATAAATGTACCATCAAGTACTTCAGCAGCAATACAATCAATAGAAGTAAGTTCTTTACCGTTAAGTGCGATAGTTACTTTTTGATCAGCATCTAAAGTTACAGATTTTTCGTGTGCAAAAAAGTCACCTTTTCCACCCATGTGAGCTACGTAAGCTTGACAGTTGTCATCAACTGCTTTAAGACGGTGTGGGTTGTTTTGAGCAAACTTTTTAACCGCTTTTGCAGCACGTCTGTCAGAGTTACCTTCACGTAATACAGGATTAACTGCAGAACCTAAACATGTAGCATATTTAGCTTGAATAGCTTCTTCTTCAGCATTTGCTGGGTTTTCAGGGTAGTTAGGAATTTTGTGACCTTGACCTTGAAGTTCAGCGATACAATCTTTTAATTGACCAACTGATGCAGAAATGTTTGGAAGTTTAATGATGTTACCATCATCTTGTTGTACAACTTCACCTAATTTAGATAGTTCATCTTCTGCAAGACCCATTGCCGCTAAAACACGACCTGAAAGAGAGATATCAGAAGTAACAACTTCAACACCTGCTGCTTGAGTAAACGCGTTAACGATTGGTAAAAGCGAGTAAGTCGCTAGGGCTGGTGCTTCGTCAATAACTGACCAAATAATCTTTGACATAGTGTGTCCTTTGATTTTATATTTTAATATGACAGAATCATAGCACTTTAGATAACTGTTTGCATATTATAGGTCTTACAATTAAGTACTTTTTTAATATTTGTTTCACTTTGTAACAGAGCGTATGTTACTCAAATGAGTAGAATAGTAACGTGAAAACTTGTGTGTTCCGTTTTTACTCTTCATAAAGTATATATAGTCTGTTTTTGCAGGAAATATAGCAGCTTTGATCGCTGTAAGCTCTACATTACATACAGGAAAAGGGGGCAAGCCTTTATACCTATATGTGTTATAAGGGCTTCTATCAGTTCTGAGCCTAGACGCTGTTATACGTGCATGAGAGTATCTTCCATAATTGAGCGTGCCGTCCATCTGAAGCTTCATTCCTTTGTGTAAACGATTATAGATAACAGAGGATACTATAGGCATTTCCTTCTTGTTAGCCGCTTCTTTTTGAATGATAGAGGCTACAATAAGATGTTGTAACCATTTTTTTCTATTATAGGTTCCGAAAATCTTTTCAGACCACTCTTTATGCCGCTTAAACGAAGACCGAAGCAGATAAAGGGCTACTTCATTCTCATTTATTCCCAACGGTAGTTTATAGGTATCGGGAACTAGAGAGCCCTCTTTATAAGGACTTTTATGTTTAAAAGCATTGTATAACTTGTCAGCGTCAAGATTTAGCTTTGTAGAGAGTTCTTTTGAAAAAGTATAAGTAGTTTCACCCGGGATAAGTGTCACTTCCGTCATAGCAGCCTTGGCATGTGTCAATTTATAGAGAAAATCACCATGGGTCATCTCTGTCTGACCCATATATATCCAGCCCTGTTGCGGCCTTCCAACAAAACGTAGAAAAGTCTTATCAAGAGAGGTTAGTGGAATCTTTTTATCTTTTAGATGTGTTATAATTGCGCTAACTGAACCTGATGGTATATAAAGCACTTTTGAGGTCTGAAGCGGTTGAGCAAGGTAATAGATGAGTAGTAGTGCAGCAAGCAGTATAATTTTAAAAATCCAATTTATTATATATAGTTGCTTTGCTTTTATACTTTCAATGATCATTATTATTTATGCTCTTTTGTCATTTGGACTTTCTATTCCACATATTAAACTACCTAATTTTAAAGCAGAACAATTATACATAAAACTCGATAAAAAACTTATTCTGCAGGCAAAACGCATTAATGTAACTATAAGTAACAAGCCAAGCACTGACCTTTCTTTCCTTAAAATCCCAAAGGTATCGTCAATTGTGAACTTTTCCCTTAAAAACTTTCAATCTTTTAAAATTAACGAATTAAATATAGGCGATCAAAAAGTAACTTTAAGTTACACAGAGAACTCCTTCTCCCCCTCAGACAATAAGATAACAATAAAAAGTGACAAAATTGATGCTTCTATTTTTTATCGTGTTTATGACAACTATCTTCTTTTCGATATGCTGCATGCTGCACACAAACCAAGCAACGTACTGGTAAGCGGAAAAGGTTTATATGACTTCAATAGGGAAAAAAGTTATGCTCACCTTGAACTTTCTTTACCCGATTGCGCAAGTGTTCAACTTTATACTAAGGAAAATGGCAAGGAGCTAGCCTTTACAGCTTCTTCAAACAACTTCACAAAGCTAAGCCCTATCGTTGAACTCTTCAATCTGAAAAAAAACACTGTCAAATGGATAACTGAAAAGAATACTGCCGATTCATACGAACTGCTACAAGCAAAAGGTCTGTACTCTTATACCGATTCTGAACGTATTTTAGACACCCTTTTTATCCGTGCCCGGGAAAAAAATGTTTCCTACACCTTTAACAAAGCGCTTTTTCCTATCATAGCGACACAAACCGATGTCTCTTTTTCTAAGGGTATCTTACAGATCAAACCATCTAATGCACGTTACGGAAAACACCTTATTGATAAGAGTACAATCAGCCTTGACTTTAATCCTAAACATATCACCTTGACCATCGACTTAAATATCGATACCACTTTAGATCAAGACATTGTCGATATTGTTCAAGCCTATCATATTACGCTACCCCTGCGACAAGAAAAAGGAAAAACAAAGACACACCTTGAGATTGTCATCGACTTGTGGAGCGAAGAAGCTTATGCCACCGGACAGTTTTTTGTGCAAAACTCAGACCTTATACTTGACGGTGTCAGATACAAGGTCAAAAATGCTGCCATACGGCTTTATAAAAATACCTTGAACATCGATACTGCCAAGCTTGCTTATGAAAATATACTTGTTGCCAAGGTCAACGGACAGATTGACTTATCCACACTTGTCGGTGACTTCTTTTATGATGTTCAAAACCTTTCTCTTCCTCTGTCAGAAAACAAGAAACTTCAACTTTTAAACCAAGATATTCAAATCAAACAGCACTTTTCACATAGTTCTGAGCACTATACCATCCCACAAACAGATTGGTTCTTTGAAGGGTTCAATATCACTGTTGACCCTACAAAAGTCACTATGCCTATTAAATTCGTAGCTAATACTGAATTAAAAAATGTCAATGTTCATATCCAAAACCTTGCTGACCTTAATGTCAGTGGAAACTTTGATATACGTCGAAACACAGCTTATCTTGACATCAACAGTACCCATGTAAATTATTTGAAAAAAGACGTCAATCTATCTTCTGTAAATTCGACTATTCCTCTTGTTCTTACTCATGAAAACAATATTACTCATCTTAAGAGTATCCAAAAGAGCACCTTGTTTATCAATGGAAATCAACTTGATGTAATGCCTACTTCATTGTATATTAAAGATAACTACCTTGATATCAATAATACACGACTTTCCCTTGATAGGCAGTTTTCTACTAAGCTCTCTACCCATTATAATCTTGGCTCTAACCGTGCAAAATTCATTGTCTCTGATACCATACTTTTAAATAAAGAGTTTCTGTTTTTACCCTCTCCTTTTGAACTTTTGTATGAAGAACGTGAAGATCAGCATTATTTTGATATCAATGCTCTTGATATACATGCTGTTTTGAATGAGAGTAATCAACTCGACCTTCATATCAAAAACTTTTCCAAGCTCTACCCTTACTCAGATACTATGCAACTGTATGGTATTAAGAATGGTCATGCTGACTTTACCGTCATCGACAATCGTGTCGGAATGGATTTGATGTTAAAAAACTTTTATCCTCTCTTGTCTAATAATGGCAATATCATAAGAAACTACAGCATTAAAGGCGATTATCAAAACAAAACTGCAAATCTTCAAATCAATAAGAATATCGATCTTTTGTATAGAAAAAAAGGAAAGCTTACGGCAAAAAACATTGACTTTAATCTATTTCCTATCTTAGACTATCTCGAGCGAATTGAAACTAAAAATGAAAAAAACAGTTTAGAGCTCCTTATTAAAACAAAAAACTGTAACGTTTCTCTGGGAAGTTCTGGTAGAAAAATACTTTCTGACAGTATTAAAATCCATATCAAAAGAGATGAGATGAATGCTCAGCTTGTACATGGTCAAGGCGGTGTATTGTTTGAAAGCCATGATCATAACATCTCTGTTTTCGGTCGGGGTTTAAATGACAGCTTTATGAATGAACTCTTTAAGTTCTCAACCTTTAAAGGCGGAAAACTCTCTTTTGTCATGCAGGGGCCATTTGACAATCTGCATGGAATAATGAATATAAATAAGACTGTTATTAAAGACTATACTGTCTTAAACAACATCCTTGCCTTTTTTAATACTATTCCTTCTTTAATGACATTCTCTGTTCCGGACTATTCCAAGGATGGGCTCTCCGTAAAAGAGATGTATGCCTCTTTCCATAAGACAGGAAGCAAGATACAGATCAATGATGCCAAGATAAGCTCAAAAGAACTTCTCATCACAGCCAAGGGTGAAAGTGATTTTGAAAAAGAAAATATTGAGATGCTCATGCAGGTAAAGACAGATCTTGGAAGTACTGCTAAAAACATTCCGATTCTTGGGTACATCATCTTTGGTGACGATACCGTATCGACTACTGTCCGAGTTCATGGACCACTTAATAACCCAAAAGTTGAGAGTTCTGTGGCAAAAAGTATCATTTCTGCACCGTATAACATACTCAGACGAACCATCACTTTGCCCCTTCATGTTATCGACTTTCTTAACAATGAAAATAATCAGAGCCGATAAACTTCTATTCAAGCACTATATGACTTCGAAAATATATATGCATCTAAATAGAATATTTTTATGTATAATATAACAGTTATTTAGGATAAGGATCTTGAGTGGACTTAGAATCAGTATTACCCTATACCAAAAACTTAGCTGTTCTCTATGTTGAAGACTCATTAACTATACGAAAGATTATTGAAAAAAAGCTTTCTCCTCTTTTTTCACACCTTGATGTTGCAAAAGATGGTGAACAAGGACTTCAATACTATGCAAACTATTATGAGAAATATGACAAATATTATGATATTCTTATTACAGATCTTGAAATGCCTAACATGGATGGTCAAGAGCTTTCACGCGCCACTTTAGACTTTAATCCATCTCAGGAAATTATCATCATCTCTGCCAACGAAGATTTAAAAAAAGTCATAGAATTAGTTAATGTTGGCATCCATAAGTTTGTCTCCAAGCCTATTGAAGAAGAACAGCTCTATCAGGTGATCTCTGATATTGCCCAAAAAATCAGATTGGCACGTTTAAAAAAAGAAGACCAAGAAGAGGTAGAAGAACACAACTTTATTTTAAAACAACGAGAAGAGAGTCATTTAAAAACTCTAGAGAGCTTTAACAATGCTCTTGATGCAAGTGCCATCATCTCCAAGACTGACATAAACGGAACCATTACTTATGTAAATGAGAAATTTTGCAAGATAAGCGGCTATTCCAAAGAAGAGCTTATAGGACAAAACCACAGAATACTCAGTAGCGGAAATATGAAAGAAGCATTTTATACAAAACTTTGGAACACTCTTTTGGCAAAAAAACCGCACAAGTCTCTTTTTGAGAATCAGACAAAAGATGGAAAACCGTACTTTATCGAAACAGTCATTAACCCTATTTTTGATGTGAATATGAATATTATAGAGTTTATCGCGATCTCTTTTGATATGACAAAACTCATGACATCATTACGTAATGCCAGTCAAGCACAAGAATCGAAAGAGAACTTTTTCATCAACATGTCACATGAGATGCGTACCCCTTTAAATGCTATTTTGGGCTTTACATCTATCTTAAAGAAACGTCTAAAAGATGACCCGACTAATCGAGATATTATCAATACAATTTATGAAAGCAGCACCGACCTTCAACATCTTATCGAGTCTATTCTTGATCTAAATAAACTCAAAGAAAACACACTGACTCTTGATAATATTACATTTAACACACGAGATACTTTCAAAAAATGCATTTCCAAATATAGAGAAAAGGCCCTAACTAAAAAGCAAAGCTTCGAACTTGACATAGATGAAAAACTTCCTGTTTCACTCATCGGTGATCCCCTGCGTATTACTCAACTTTTGAGTGCTGTTTTGGATAATGCCATCAAATTTACAAAGATAAAAGGTCATATCAACATTAAGATAACCTATGATGTCCAGACAGAGGTCTTATCACTTAGTGTTAAAGACGATGGTATCGGAATGTCTGATGAAGAGAAAAAAATAATCTTTTCATTTCAGCAACTTGATGGTTCATTTACACGTTTACACGAAGGGGCAGGACTTGGACTACGTATTGCCACTGACCTTTTAAAACTCATGCGTGGAAATATATCTGTAGAAAGTAATAAGAGTGAAGGTTCTTGTTTTAACATCAATATACCGATTAAACCTCAATAACCAAAGTATCCTCTTATGCTAAATATGAAAAATAAGTGTATAACTTTAACTCACATAAGTATATGATCGTGATCTTTGAAACTCTTGCTTGCCATAGGTATTTTAATTCAAACAAATACTCATGTTCACCTGCCCGATCCACCCTTCTTTCAATCTCTCTTGAAACTCAAGTTGCACCTTGAGTATCTCATTCAGGTTTAACCCTGTGACATGGTGAGAATCCACCATTTCCTCAGTGTCTGAAACGGTATCATTATTCACACCGTATTTTTTCAATACATGTACTAGCTTTTTACGTGCTTTTTGAGCCAATTTGTTGGCCGAACAGAGTGTTTTTAAATTCTCTTTGGGTGAATGAATAAGTGAGGTGTGAGATGCGATGGCATAATCCCATCTCCATTGTCCTTGTCTGATATGTTCTTGTATCTCTTTCATTTCGAACTGTTTAGCACCAAGAGCTATGGCTTTATTCGCGTCAAAGTGTGCTTTTTGCAAGATATCCTTTGTTATCGAAGACAAGGACTCTTCTTCGTCATACCTGTTTTCTACAAATTCTTCAAACTTTTGCTCTTTATTGACACGACAATTGACACAACTCTTTACATTATTTGAATAATTAGAAATTTTCTTAGAAGGATTGTCTATAGACAAGAATAGGAAAAAAAGAATAAAGACAGATGCTGACATTGCTATTTTAAACATAAGATGATTTCTCACTGGAGCCCCTATTTAATTAAAATAAATTTTATTAAATATAATATCATACAGATGAAAATTATAATTGAACTCCTTAAACTAAATTAGAAAGCAGTCATATACATAAGGTATACTTATATATATGACTGCTAATTTTCCTCTTCTCATCAACCATATTAAAAAAAATAATTTAGGTAAAAAATAACAATAACTAATCTTTTAGGTGACAAAAAGATCATAAAACACTTTTTTTACCCCTAAAATAACCAATCTTAACATTATCTCCATAAATTATCTATACAATTCTGAAAATTTTGAATCAGGTAAACTAATGAAAACACTTAAGCCTTATATAATAAGCTCTCTACTTATTTTACTTATAACTGGATGCGGTACATCTGATGAGTCATCTAAACAAGAGAACCCTCAACATAAAGCTATCTTTATTGATAATAATATGACAGGTAAAATGCTCTTTAGCCATGAGTTTACTCCATTAGATGGTCTAGGGCCTCATTTTAATGCCAAATCATGTGTCGAGTGTCATAGTACACCAGAAATTGGTGGCGTTGGAGAAGATAAAGATGACTTGGTTTTTCGTATCGGTTTCTTGTCCGAAGGTATTTTTTCAGATCTGACAGGTGAAGGCGGACCCTCTGCTAGAACACACTCCGTTTCTGAAGACGGATACATTTGCAGTATTGCTAACGGTATTGGACAAAATGTCAACGTCATCTCACTCCGTAAAAGCTTAAGCTTATTTGGGCTTGGAGTTATAGACTCCATCCCTGATACCCTTATTGAAGCTGAGGCGATAGATAAAGGCTACGGTATCCATGGAAAAATCAATAAGATACTAAACTTCTCAGGAGACTATACAGTTGGAAAATTTGGATGGAAGGCTCAAAAGTCAGACCTCTTACTGTTTACGGCTGAAGCCTTTCGTAATGAGATAGGAATGACAAACCTCTCTTTTCCTAATGATAACTTTAAGCCTAATACACCGAGTTTAAACGAGTGTGAAGGCTTTAATAAAGATATTGAAATTTCCAATGAGGCAGTAAAAAAAGTTCATGACTTCATTGCCTCTTTGCCTATTAAGCATGCGGGGACTCCAGATTTTTACAGCAAGGGATATACAGCTTTTCAAGAAGCCAAATGTGACCTTTGCCACAAACCAAGTTATATAGTAAATAATAAAGAGCATTACCTTTTTACTGATCTACTCTTACATGATATGGGAGATGGACTAAACGACAACTTCGTACAAGTAGAAGCCAAAGGCATGGACTGGAGGACAGCACCTCTTCACGGCTTAGGCTTCAGAACACAGTTTTTGCATGATGGACGTACAGACAGCTTAAACAGAGCCATACTCGAACATCGCGGAGAGGCTGATCAATCCATAATGTTTTATTCTAACTTTTCACAGGAGAAAAAAGATGATTTAATCAGTTTTTTAAAAACACTCTAAACAAAATACTACACAAAACAAATAAAAAGGTCTAAGATGAATCAAAAAATAGTAAAAACTGCATGTACACTGGGAACAGTGTTCTTTTTTAGCGCACTGCAAGCTGCACCAATTCAAGTCAATGACAGTAAAATCGATATCGATTTTTATGGTCACGTTCGTGTTGATGCAATCTATGATACGGCCGAGTTTAATAGTGCCCAATCTCCAATTATTGTCCAAAAACAACCTGCTGGACGTACTCCGGGAGCAGAAATAGACATTCACCCTCGTCTTACACGTTTAGGTGTAAACATATCTCAACATAATCATGAGCATAATATTGATATCCGCGGTAAGGTTGAAGTTGACTTTCAAAATGGCGGGTCACAGTCACGCGAACTTTTACGTTTACGTCATGCTTATATTGATATTCACAAAGATAATTTCTCTGTTCTTATAGGACAGACATGGCAAACTATTTCTCGTTTGTTACCAATGGCTAATGGTGACACCTTGATGTGGGGTGCGGGTAATACAGGTGATCGATCAACACAGATACGTGCAACCTACTCGCTTCCTCTTTCAAATTCAGGGAAAATAGATTTTGAAGCAGCTGTTCAGCAGATGGGTACCGTCGACTCAAAAGGTCAAGCCGGTACTAACTTCGGTAAAGAACCAGCTTATCAGGGACGTATCTCTTTTGACATGCCTATATGGACAAAAAATCCTTTCCACATAGCTGCTGCTGTGCATCAAGGGACAGAAGTACTGGCAGAAAAAGGATTTGGTGAAGACACGTTTAATCAATTTGGTATTTTTACAGAACTTATCCTACCTATCTTTGATAATTGGGAAATCAAAGGAGAATATTTTCAAGGTGAAAACATCTCTGATCTAAGAGGTGGTATTGTTTTTGGAATTAATGCTGTTACCGACAAAGAGATCCCGACAAAAGGGTATTGGATTGAGACACGTTTTCGTCCTTTTGAGAACTATGAATTTGGTATAGGATATGGTCAAGATAATCCTGATGATGCTTATGTCTTAGATGGTTACCCATCACACAATGAGGCAAGTTGGCTTGTTACACATTACCAGTTTACGCATAACATCAAACTGGGTCTTGAGTATCTTCAGTGGGCAACAGAACATAAAAGTGACAAACGCTTAAAGTCAGATCGTTATAACGCCAACATAACGTGGGCATTCTAGGAAATATGATGAAATTAATAACAAAAGCTTTAATCCCGGCTGTAACGCTGTTATTTGCCGGATGTGGTGTCGAAGGAGATAAAGACTTGTCTCAAGGTGTTGTTGCAGCTACCAATAAGAACCCAAACGGGACTGTTCTTGCTGTAGGTATTCCGCAAATTAGTGCTATTCGTCAAGTCGGTCCTTTTTTGGACTCAAGTCATGACAGTCCCTTCGCCTTAAACCCGCTATTTATTGCGTATAAAGGTGAAGGACGTGTACTTGATAAAAATCGTGTAATGGTTGCAAGCAGTTCTAACTTTGGTGCACCTTTATACAATAATGGACATCTTCCTGGATCTCTTTTAACTCTGGCAACAGACGTAAAAAGCCCAACTGTGATCGATCCAAACTTTGCATCAAACATTAGTGAAACGAACTTACAGCCATCAGGAAATAAGGGTGATGTTCAAATGTACGCTTCTAACAACTATAATTTTATTAATGTACATAATAGACCAGAAGCAAATACTTATGCCTACAGTTCAACCAGTTTTCCAACAGGAATCTCGATCAATAACGCCTTTGGACGTCCTTGGATCTCCAATGCACCTCAAGGAACCACAGGCGGAGGAACATCAACAGTTGTCGATCCTGATGGAAAACCTTTAGAAGCACTGCTTACTCCTGTATCAGGCGGTGTCTTTGCCGGTGGACTTTCAGAAAGAGCGCCACAACTTATTCCAGGAAGCTTAGACAAAGGTAGTGTCGGTACAGGCTTTATGGGGACATCTCCTGGAAATGACATCCGTGCCGTTTTTGCATTGGCAAACAGTGATGGTAGTATTGCCCAAGTCCATGTATCAGATGGAATTGATGGATTAGCTCCTGCGGGAACAATAACACCTTTAAAAGCACATCTTGATGCAGCGATTAATGATAATAATACTTCAAGCATTATACATGTCGGTATACTCTTCAACTGGGTGGGTGCAGAAGGTAAAGTGTTATACGTGACTGATCCCTTAGCCGATCGTATTGCAGTATTGCCTCTTGCTTCAGATGATATTGTATTCCGTATTGGATCAGCTGGCATAAGTTATTTGACATCGACTAACTTTAAGACTCCTATTGATATGGCACCGGTAATTCCAGAGTTTGCAAATGGCGACTTTTCAGGTGGAACAACCTTAGCAGCAAGTTCTGACATGTATGTTGCCAATAATGGTGATAATACTATTGTCCGTATTAAGCAAGATGGAACCTTTGTTGACAAGATTTCAGTTAGCGTTGACGGGATTGGCGTGTTAGATGAAAACAGTCCTCAAAAGGTTTATGGTATCGCAACATCATGGGATGCTAAACGTATTTACGTCGCCGTGAGAGGAACACATCCTAGCTATCCAAATGCCGGAGACGGATTCGTAGTTGAGTTAGATGCTTTTGGATTTTAACATTTTTTAATTCTGTTTAATTACAGTTTATTTTATTTTGGCATAATATCACAAAACTTTGAGTGCAAGGAAAATACGTGAAAAAGAAGATCTTAATTGTAGAAGACGAAGTAGAAATAGTTAATCTAATCAAAAATCGTCTCAATGAAAACTTATTTGAAATAGATATAGCGCTCGACGGTCGAGAGGCAATGAACTATATTCTTTCTAATAATTATGATCTTGTTATTTTGGATATTATGCTTCCAAAAGTAAATGGCATGGATATTTGCAGCCATTTACATAAACACAAACCTTCAACATTTATTTTTGTCATCTCTGCATTGAGCAGTGAAGCAGAAAAGATTAAAGCCTATGAGATGGGTGCAGATAGCTATACTATCAAACCTTTTTCTCCTAAGGTTCTTGCTTCTGAGGTCACGGCACTTTTTCGCCGCTGTCATGTCTATCAACATGTTGTACAGAAAAATGAAATCTCTTTAGACGAAGACTTCTCAACACTTACGATAGATGGACACAACTTACAATTAACACCGAGTGAGTACCTTATCTTCAGTACCCTTTTTGAAAATAGACGTGCTCCATTTTCACGGCTAGATCTGGCTTCGCTGATTTACGAATATGGACAAGGCGATATTAGTGAACGCGGTATTGATAGTCACATTGCCCATATTCGTAAGAAACTCGAGCCATTTGATCAAAAAAATCTCATTGAAACAGTAAGAGGAAAGGGGTATGTAATCAATGCACATTAAACTATTTTTGATTTTAATCTATGGTGCAGCGGGACTTTTTATCTCATCTATCACAGCATTTATGACATTTTTAATTATTCAAGAACCTATTGGGTACAAAATGGGTTCTCAAATTGCTGCTACTGTTATTGCGACAACGCCTATTATTATATTAATAAGTGCTGTTATTGGAGGTATCTTTGCACGACATATTAATTCCATTGCTGAGCGCTTAAAAAAGATATCAAAGGGTGAATACAGTTCTGAACAATCAGAAAGTATCATCAAAGAGCTTTCGGTTATCAACAATGAAAGTAACACTTTAAGCCATGAGATCAGTAGTTTATTGAACTCACTCAAAGCCAAAAATGAAGAGCTCACTATGATGTTACTTACTTTTTCACATGATGTCAGAACACCATTAACTATATCAAATGGTTATATAGAAGAACTTCAAGATAATCTTGTAGCACCTGAACAGCTGACTTCTGTTTATCAAAAACTCAAGCAAGAAAATGATTTCATCAATGAACTATGTAGTGACATTTTGACATATCAACACTCTAAGACTGATGCCGAACCTATCAATAAACCCATTGTCGTTCGAGCCTTAGCTGAAGAGGTCATCTCTATTTTAAATGCGCCTATTGACAATCAAATCGACCCCTCTCTTTCTATCGTCTTTAATGAGATGGATCTAAAAAAGATTTTAGTTAACCTCTTGCAAAATGCCCTTAAATATGCTCAATCCAAAGAGATCAAAGTTTATAACAAAGAGCATAATAT
>Ga0316207_10003980_pt1 | contig 13231 bp, 14 predicted proteins | sample 6weekpyrite_MG_FD_204943 | JGI IMG/M metagenome (GOLD analysis project Ga0316207, IMG submission 204943) | Microbial mat bacterial communities from mineral coupon in-situ incubated in ocean water Damariscotta River, Maine, United States -... | ecosystem: Environmental > Aquatic > Marine >... | reverse complement strand
ATGTAGATGCATTGGGTACTTACCAATGGAGACACGTGGCCAAGCATCAGGTGGGGATTCAAACGGGAAGATCGCATCAAACTTGCCCATATCACCTTCCAGGTAGATACAGTCTTTTAACCATACATCATCACGCACTTCACCATTATCAGTGATCCATTCCATATGGTTAGCATGTGTATGCACGGATTGCTGACACATGCCCGGGTTTAATACACGCACCAGGGTACGGTCACCAACGTGGCCGTGCAGGGCTGAGCGGTGATCATGCATTGAATCAACTGCCGGGTCTCCGTTTCCAGCCGCACCTGGTGGGCGTCCACTCAAACCATTCAAAGTGAAGTAACGTGGAGTATAGGCTGTGTTAGGCGTATTGCCATTTCTAATGGCGTTATTCCAGGCTGGATCGATGTCATTAAAGATCCAGAAATGCTGTTGAACAAATCGCGGACTACCATCAAATATTTCATCATCGCGTCCGGCAGGCATGACAGCAAAGCCACCGTGTAAACCCACTAACCTGTTATACGGTGCATTGCGCGAGTCGTGGTACAGGTAGGTACCCGGGTTTGCCGCCTTAAACGATACCGTTGTGCTTCGGCCTCCCCTGATTCGACCTGTATCGACAGGATCACCATTGTCATCTTCGAAACCTTCAATGGTGAAGTTATGGCTGCTATTGAGGGTATTAACAATTGTAATGTTAACTGTGTCGCCTTCCTGAACAATCATGTGTTCACCAGGCACCGCGAGACTATTAGTGTTGTTACTAAAGCCACGGAAATACACATCGACGCCATCGGGCTGGGCAATAAACCCTTCCGTGATGTAATAGGTTTTATTAATTGTTGCGGCGTGCGCACGCGGTGTCCACGACACTAACCCTGCCGTGCCTGCACACATTGCTGCAACACTTGCACTACTGAATTTCAAGAAGTTTCTTCTATCCATCGAGTTCCTCCAAAGAGCTATACAAATTTAATTGTTATTATTATTTTCAACCCAGCGGATCTCATCTTTTCAAATGACATCCACACCAAACCTCCAGGATCCATATAGGAAACCGGAGAATACGTTTAAAACACAAAGCACCCTGCTTGCTTGTATGTAACGACCCATCCTGATCGTCTACAACCAATAAGGTATGACACAACGGTCTCCTAGACCGAATACGACTTATCAACAAAATCAGGCTTGGGTGTGGCCTGGACAGGAGCAAAGCTCCAAGAGTTTAATTGCTCGTTACAGCTATAAAAGTGGTCGGTAACGACAATTAATTGTGAGCAAAGAGGAAAAAAACAGGGACGGGGGTGAGGTCCTTATTTCCAACAATGCGGGCTTATTATTACTCATCAATTTATCTTAGGCAATGATAAATATTATTGATAGATTATTAGAATATAATGTAATAATTATGTCATTGAGCAGTAAGGACGTTTTTTCTGTTTATCAGAAAATGCGTTCAATAAACCAGTAACCGCCTACCATGGCGATCATGGCAGAAGCCGGAATTGAGATTCGTTTGCGATACCAGTCTTTGTGACTAAACCATGCCCCGACGGTCAAAACACACAAGGCAATAACGCTCAGTTGCGCCAGTTCAATCCCTATATTGAAAGCAACAAGTCCTGCGACAAAATGCGTCGTACTCAATCCCACTTCAGTCAGCACACTCGCAAAACCTAGCCCATGCAGCAGCCCAAATGAAAAGACAATCAACGGTCGCCAACTGTGCAACTTGTCTGAAAGTATATTTTCGATACAGACGTAAACGATCGACAGTGCAATCAGCGGTTCAACAATCGACGCAGGGATCTGAACAATACCCAGAATCCCCAGTGCCAGGGTGACACTGTGGGCCACCGTAAAGCTGGTCACCTGCCAAATCAATGGCCGAAGTTTCATACTCAATAGGAATAGCCCAATGACGAACAGGATATGATCGAGTCCCTTGGGAATAATGTGTTGAAAGCCGATAGCAATATAATTGGCAAATGCCTTCCACGCCGAGAAGTGAATGGCACCTCGAAGTGGGATCGCCTCACTCATCTCTCCTCCTTGCAGGTAAACCGTATAGAGTTCAGGTGAAGAGTGCGTCGACACGCGTAGTGCATTCGCACCAAAGGATTCTGCCCAGCCCCACGATACGGACTCTGTCCCAAAAGGAAGCTGACCACCGAGCACAATCACTGCATCGCGCGCCAGTTCTACATCGCCTGTGTCTGGTATCACGATATCAATAACGTCGGGGGAGATTCGTGTATGGTTATTCCTAAACGTAATACGCTCAAGAAAGCGTGGCTGAAATTTATCAAACACTTCTCTCAACGCCGTTCTTGATAATGCTCGTAAAGCTGTATATTTATCCGCATTCACAGACTCTGAAGTATCGTCATGTTCGGGGCCAATATCCGCGATGATGGCTTCAAGGTTTAGACGTATACTGATGCGGTACTGCGCCTGCTCAGTAATGCTCAAATCAACCACGGCTGGCCGTACTTCATGTGCCATGCACAATGACGAAACAAACACCGTAAAAAAACCAAATACAAGCTTAAAGATTCTGTGTACAGTAAACCGCATGAAATATTCCATTATCATTTTTGTTATTCGAGGCTCGACGTGATCGGCCGCAACAAGCATCTTATCATCTATGCCGTGATGGGTATGATACTCAGTCTTAGCGCTCATGGACATGAATACTGGCTACAGCCCGATCAATTTATCGTGCAACAAGATGCATTGTTACAAGCACACATCAAGACAGGTCAGAAATTCAGGGGAAACAACTACGCCTACCTGCCTCGCGACGTAGCCTCAATGCACATGCACCTTGGTGATAAAACCGTGCCTATAACATCGCGCTTTGGTGACTACCCGGCGATTTCACAGCCCGCAATCGGCAACGGCATCAATATCCTTTCCGTCACCACGCATCCCACCAAACTTAAATATAAAAAACCAGGAAAATTCGAAGCCTTTGTCAACGATGAAGGACTCGACAGTGTACTTGCCGAACACCAAAAACGTGGACTTCCTGATACGGGCTTTACCGAAATCTATAGCCGCTATACAAAGTCCCTGGTCAAGGTTGGCAACTCGCCGGGGGATGATTATAAGGTTGGCCATGAATTTGAGTGGGTGCTCGAAACCAATCCATATCAACCATCACGAGATACACTTTCTGCACAACTATGGTGGCAAGGCAAGGTACTGGCCAATCACCAGTTCCGTTACTTTATACAAACCGGTAAGACCTTAGCCACTGACGTTGCAAGAACTGATGACAACGGCATTGCTCACTTCCCATTTATTCCTCGTTCAACTTATATGCTCAACGCGGTTATCATGCTTGTACCGAACAAGGACGATGCAAAAAAATATAATGCAGTATGGGATAGCCGCTGGGCATCCACGACCTTTGCAACTAATTAACTGCATTTATATATCTAATTGATTCGTTCAATTACCCATCTTACTAAAGCGGTATTTATTCCATCACAGTTTATCCGCTGCGCACCAAAACCTAGAATAACATTAATTAACAATAGGTTAACGACGAGTTGTGAAAAACAAAAAAAACACCTTATTTTTCTAAAGACTTTCCGAGTGGTGGACGTTACATGGGTATAGCCGGTTGTTACGAATACATTTTATCACTAACAGCCGAAATAAAGTCGCGCCACAACATGACGCATTGATATAGATGAAGTGACTTTTGGAAGGAGAGTTATCATGTCAAAAACACAATTCCTTGCTGCATTCCTTGCTTGCACATTTTTTGCCATACCCACTAATGCCTACGATAAGGACTCACACGCTACAAAACGTGCGTACATCAAGGCACTCCAGACGCAGATCCTTTATGACCAGGTTTCTATCATAAAGAACAAACGTGAACTGCGCCGTGCAATAAGATCTGCCAGCCGCGATATTTAAAGGCGCGAACACATACATGCTTGCAGTGACCCTTATTGCGGGTCACTGTGGCAGCTAGTTTCAGTGGTGGCAAAGGCTACTGGATATATCGAGTAACATAGACTGGATATTAATGGTTTGCCATTACTCTAGCGAATGCATAACCTGTTTAATCTCACCGCGGACTGACTCAATCGCTGCCACTATCTGATCAGTCGACGCCCTGCTTGCCTGCATCGTTTGCCAGTGGCTATCCCAAATATTGGTCAGTGCCTCTGCCTGAGCCTCTACAGTGGCTGTCGTAAGTACACTTAGGTCTTTAATCAATCCTACCTTTACCCAACCTTTTCTTGGGCTACCCTGGACGACATCTTTATCATAATGTGCGGCATAGACGAGTTGCTCCAGTGATGACAATTCTAACAACATTTCGAAACAGGCCGTTCGTATATTGCTATTCTGCTCAGAGACCTCCATGCGCCAGACGTTATAAGTAAAACCAACCAATGCAAATAACAGGCTAAGGATAACTGTCACCTGGTACAGATACAGTTTCTTATTTACCTCGGTATCCATTGATATAATTTCCAACAACCTCTGTTTGCAAACATTATCATAGCGCCGCACTGATACCCGCAACCAGCAACTGTTCGCCGTCCTTGGCAATACTAAGTCTATTCAGGTACACCCTGCCATAACATTTTATAGCCAAGCTCATAGGTTTCTGAGCAATACTCTGAGACCTTGTCAAACTTCTCCTTGAAAATATGATCGGCATGTGACTTTTCATGCTGCTCAAATGATTGCCAATACGTCATGATCACAAGGTGATCCTCTGTCATCTTGGTTGAGTCAAATGATCCCTGATCTGAGACAAAACCGGTGTATTCGTAGACTTGCCCGCCGATAAATCCACCTGCGTCATCACCGTATGTATTTTTAACCACGTTACACATTTCCCCAAGCGCCAGCTCGACATCTTCAGGTGTTACACCGTCTTTTAACTTGACAACGTTAAACAACATAACCGCGCCAAATGGAATTGATATAGGTTCAAACATACGTACTCTCCTGATAAACGTAATAAACAACTCACTTAGTATGAGTTTCCTTCATTAAAGCTTAAAGCCAATAAGACCATGCTTTGAATGAGTCATTCATGACCTTGCTCCACAAATTAATCACATCGATATAATGACGTAATAACAAGTCACTTTACCCCTTCAGAAAATATTATATATGCATCGAACTGATGGATATCAATACCTCCTCGCAAGATCACTCCCTGATAACATCTTTATAAATTGAATAATTTAAGTGTGGTGCGGTAAAGTTGATAGATGGTTGAACACTGTAAATAAAAAAATCGGTCATAAAATTGTGAACCGGGTGACACCCTTATCCTGACATTAGGTTTATTGTTATTTTATTACGCCCTATCCCAGTAACGCTGCATTTCATAATATAAAAATGAAGCTGTCCAGGTAATTAAAAGGAGTCCAGTAAGAGACTCTAGCCCGACAAGATGTCGTATTTGACCATATGGCACTATGTCGCCAACACCCAAGGTCGTAAACGTGGTGTATGAAAAATAGATACAGTCCAGTAATGAACCATCAAAGTTACCTTTCAGATACCCCCACTGCTCAAATTGAGGGAGTAAATAATACGCCATCGAAAAAAGCATGATCTCAATACTATGAGCAATGAGAGCGCCAAATACACCAAAGACAATTCTGAAACGGTGTTTGATTCTCATCTTAGGAATAATCGATGTTATTCGATACAAAAACTCATAGTGAATAAGCACTGCGAGCGCGATAATAAAAATGTTTACTATAACTACCATATAGATTTTCACTACCGTCCTATTACTTAATAAACATAACCTCTGTACCCGCAGAGGGTAACTGTAAAACACAAATGAGTTATCACACCCATTTCCAGAATGTTATCTATTCTCGACTCTACTCCTGTGGCGACTGTGACTCAATATACGTAAATGCATTCGTCATACCCCCCTTCCCCAGAGGCCATACCGGTTTTGTATCCCCCACTTTATTACAGCCATGAAATATTCGCCTTAACCATGAACTCGTTCATACATTCAGGTATAGATTTTTGCTAGACTGATCAGAATAATTTAAAGATGGGGCCGAGCCATGAAAAACTTCCTGACACTGGTGATCCTGCTCTGTGTAGCTACCGGGGCCGCCTATTACTTTAACCCCCAAGCGAAGAAATTCATCGATGGGATGTTAGAAGATAACTACAAGATCAGGGAAACTATCCGAAAAACCACCGGTGATCAGGAAACAACGGTCTATAAATGGCGAAATGACCTGGGTGAACTGCAATTAACCCAGACACCACCGCCAGAGGGTACGCCCTATGATGAGGTGAAGGTTCGGAGTGACACGAATGTCATCCCTGGCGTGGAACGTGACAATGGTATTTTCGATTGAGGCCTGAGGGAGTAGAATAGCGCCCCAATTGAACCCTAACCTTATATAAAGAAGTCAGATATGCGTACCTCCCGATTCCTGCTTGCCACGGTCAAGGAAACCCCGGCCGATGCTGAAGTCATTAGCCACCAGCTCATGCTCCGTGCGGGGCTTATTCGTAAGATGGCCGCCGGTCTCTACAACTGGTTACCCATGGGCCTACGTGTACTGCGTAAGGTAGAAACCATTATTCGCGAGGAAATGGAACGTGCCGAAGCCCAGGAAGTCCTCATGCCGGTGGTGCAACCTGCCGAGTTATGGGAAGAATCCGGCCGCTGGGAGCAATATGGTCCGGAGCTGCTGCGCATAAATGACCGCCACAACCGTGAGTTCTGCCTTGGTCCGACACATGAGGAAGTCATTACTGACCTGATCCGCCGTGAGATCCGGAGCTATCGCCAGCTGCCTGCCAATTTCTACCAGATCCAGACCAAGTTCCGTGATGAGATCCGTCCCCGCTTCGGCGTGATGCGCTCACGAGAGTTCATCATGAAGGATGCCTACTCCTTCCATCTCGAAGATTCCTCCCTGGATGAAACCTATAACCGCATGCACGAGGCCTACACGCGAATATTTACCCGCCTTGGCCTGAAATTCCGCCCGGTAGCCGCTGATTCTGGCAGCATAGGCGGTGCCTTATCACATGAATTCCATGTATTAGCCGATTCGGGTGAAGACGCCATCGCCTTTAGTGATGGCAGTGATTATGCCGCCAATGTCGAACTCGCCGAGGCCTTACCACCCGTTGGTGACCGCCCATCAGCAACACAAGACATAACCACTGTCGATACACCAGCCCAGCATAGCATTGATGAAGTCAGTGCATTTTTGAACACTGAGCCTGCACAATGCCTGAAGACACTGATCGTCGACGGCGTTGATGGTACGCTCGTGGCACTGGTGCTTCGCGGTGATCATGAACTGAATGATATCAAGGCTGCCAAGCATCCCGCTGTTGCTGAACCACTTGTTATGTCTGACGAAGCACGCATTGAAAAAGAGCTTGGTTGCAAGGTCGGTTCAATCGGCCCGGTCGGGCTAGATATCCTTGTGCTCGTCGACCATGCCGCCGCACATGTAAATGACTTTGTCTGTGGTGCGAACGAGAATAACAAACACCTCACCGGTGTAAACTGGGGTCGCGACCTGGATGAACCCGATTGTATCGACCTGCGCAACGTCGTGGCCGGCGATACCAGCCCTGATGGCGAAGGCACGCTGTCGATTGCACGCGGTATCGAAGTCGGTCATATCTTCCAACTCGGTGACAAATACAGCGCCGCGATGAATGCCACCGTGCTGGATGAAAATGGTAAGCAAAAGGTCATGACCATGGGCTGTTATGGCATTGGTGTGACACGTATCGTCGCCTCCGCAATTGAACAGAACCATGATGATAACGGTATCATCTGGCCGGATACCATTGCGCCGTTCCACGTTGCGCTGCTGCCGATGAATATGCACAAGTCTGAACGGCTTCGTGAGGCTGTAGATAAACTCTATACTGATTTACGAGCCGCTGGTTTTGATGTCCTGCTTGATGACCGCAAGGAACGTCCCGGAGTCATGTTCGCAGACATGGAACTGATTGGTATCCCCCACCGCGTGGTGCTCGGTGATCGCGGACTTGATTCAGGTATGATTGAGTACAAGGGTCGTCGCGATGAAGACAAGACCGAAGTACCGTTGGATGGCATTATTGATTTCTTGCGCGACAAGATAAATATATAAGGGAAACTCCTGAACAGGTCGTACGATGATAAGACAGGTATGCATAGCGCTGTTGTTGTTATCACCGGTTACCGCCACTGCGGCGACGACCGAACGCCCTGATGATGAGCTCCGTAACCTGCTCAGTAAATCCATCAACAGTGCTGACAGTTTCGAAGATCGCTTTGATGCCGAGGTCTGGCTGCTGGATATGTCGAACCGGCTGCAAAAGCGTATCCCCGACCATGGCAAACGTCTGCGCCTGTTAAAACAGATTCACTACGAAGCCAACCGTGCAAAACTTGCACCCGAACTCGTGCTTTCTGTCATCGAAGTCGAAAGCAACTTTGATCGTTGGGCTATCTCACGTGTTGGTGCACGCGGTCTTATGCAGATCATGCCGTTCTGGCTAAAAGAAATCGGCAAACCCAATGACGATCTCTTTAAGGTACGTACTAACCTGCGCTTTGGCTGTACTATCCTGCGCCATTATCTTGACCGGGAAAAAGGTGATCTTGTACGGGGCCTGGCCCGTTACAACGGCAGCCTTGGCAGCAAGCGGTATTCAAACAAGGTGTTGAATGCCCTGAGTGATCGGTGGTTCAAAAGGTAAGTTACCTCAAAATTGCTGCGCTTGCCGATACTGTGTTGAAACGTCCCTAATTCCCCGTCATACGAGCCAATGCCTTGACTCTATCCAAAAGAATAAAAACACCGTTATTAGTCGTCATTCCAGCGAAAGTTGGAATCCCGACCTAAACAGAAAATAATTCTGGATACCAGCTTACGCTGGTATGACGATAAAGAAACATGTGCTGAAATGGTATGTTAGTCGTACGTTACACAAAAACCGTTATCACTACCTACTTCATGACATCCAACAGTTTCACACACCACATCTGTCACAGTAGCATCCGCAGGGCCTTTACTTAACCAGACCTGCAACTGTTTTAGTGATTTATCTTCACCACAGGCGTGCAGTTCCACTGCTCCATCATGGCGGTTCTTGACCCAACCCTTAAGCCCGAGGCGATTCGCGATGTCCTGTGTTGAAGCACGAAAAAACACACCCTGCACGCGACCTGAGACGATGCAGTGAATACCGTTCATGGCAAATGAATTGTTGCTGACTGACCAGCCCTGAGTGTTGTTGTTACTGTACTAAATTGAATTGACACCGGGTATGTCTTGTCTTGTCCTGCAGGCTCAAAGCCAACTGAATAAACTGTTCCTGGATAGCGTTTGCCTGAAACGGTAACCGGTACCGACACTCCTTTCTTGAGCATTGATGCGACTTCTGCAGACACAGTCGCCTGTGCCAGGTAGCTATCAGTGGCTGCAACTGTAATCAGCGGGGTGACCTGGAGCCTGTTCACAACTGTCTGGCCTGGCTCTGCCTGGCGCTCTATCACCACTGCATTCATCGGCGCGCGAATCACACTTTCGTGAAGGTCATGTTTAGCATGCGTCAAGGCAGCAGCAGCCGTAGCCATATCGGCCTGCGCAGCAACCAATGCATTCTCAGCGAGTTGCAGGTCGCGATCAGACAAGACAGTGCGTTCATATAATTCACGTGCACGATCCCACTCACGCTCTGCTTCCTTTAACTTGTAGCTGGCATCCTTGTGCTTGGCCTGGGCGCGTGACAAAGCTGCTTTGAAAAGCCCCTGGTCGAGTATCAATAATGACTCACTCGCCGTTACACGATCACCCACCGTAACGTTTACTTTCTCGATTGTCCCGGATACACCTGTCGTCAGCTCAATACGTTGCGACCATGACACTTGTCCATCGACATCGCCTGCCATGACAAGTCCCGGAAACAACTGAATCAATATCCCAAACGTTAGTAGTTTTTTCATTTTGTATTGTCCTCTTTTGTCACTTTGGCTGTCGCGTAGACAACACGGCCTGACAAGGCATCCAGTTTTGCCCAGTTGTAGGCAATGGCAAATTCTGTTTCTTTTAAATAACGCTGTGCTTCAGATATCTGCACCATCGCATCACCCAGGTTCGCCTTTGCTTCAAGTTCATAGAGCGCCCGCCTTTGATCGAGATAGAGCTCACTGTAGTCGAGCTGTGCAATTGCCTGGTCATGCTGGGCACGTAAATTATTCAGCTCCAGCCATGTATCAAGCGTTGCCTGGTCAAGGCGGACTTTTAGTATAGCTAGCTTTGCACGCGCATCACGGACGGCGGCCTGCTGACGTGCAATACGTGCCTTAGTTTTGCCACCACTAGAAAGCGGGATTTTTAAACGCAGGCCAATGCGATATTCATCACGTGAACCGATGTCACGCGCATTTTCACTTGCTTCAAACTCACCGCTCAGTGTCGGGTTATCGTCTGCCTTAATAAGCTCAAGACGAGCAAGATTGGCATCTACTTCTGCACGCGCTGCCAATAATGCAGGGTTATTCCCAAGCACATCCTGCTTGATGTTTTCAAACTCGGGTAGCTTTCGTTTTAAAGAGGGTAATTTTGGATCTTCGAGTGTTTCAGGTAACTGTTCCGGCTGGTTCATCGCTGCAGCGAGCAGACCACGTTTGCTACGCTGCAAAGTATCACTGCGATAGCGTTTCAGGCGAACCTGTTCGTAACGGTTCTTCAGATCGAATAACTCGACGTCAGATCGTTGCCCCAGTTCGGCTCGATCGCGCGTCTTGTCGTAGGCAATATAAGCAACCGCCATGTCTTCATTATCACGCAGGTAAGCAAGGTCTGCCAGCATGACATCGAAATAACGACGCATGATATCCAGTCGACGCTGGTTGCGTACACTGGCCAGGTCAAGGTTTGCGCTCTTGAGTGCAGAATCTGCCACACGGTCTGCGGCTTCACTGCGCCCAAAGTCATACAGGTTCTTACTCACAAACAGGCTGACACTGTTATCATTCCGGCTCTGATCCGGGATAACATCGTTAGGCTGAACATAACGCAGACGTGCATCAATCGATGCATTGATACCGGTTAGCGCATCAGCATCCAGTCGGTCGGCCTCGGCGCGTTCAATCCGTGCCTGGCTTTGTTCAATCTCAGGATGATTACTCTCTGCCTGTTGCAAGGCATAGCCGAGTGTAATCGTATCAGTGGCTTTCTCTTGCGCATGCGCCGTGAATGGAAGCAGGCAGGTGCCCGCAGCAATAAATAAAAAATACTTGTTCAAGGTTAACAATCCCCTCGGGATGTGTGTACAGCGCTACTTTGCTTTTCGCAGTTCACGCTTGTATTTCGTGAAGCGCATTTTCTTGTAAGCACCATCTGCAACAAATTGGCCGAGTTGCATAAATTCTTCGACACCGGATGTCTTACCTATAAAACGAACAATGCGCTCACCTTCAAGATCATAAAATGCAATCACAGGTGTAGCTCGCACACGGTTCAGTTTAAAGGCGAAGTCCTTCATCGACATTTCACGTCCCTTGAAATCCGTGATCTGTACAGCACCTTCGATGTCGATCACGAACGGTGCAAAATTCTTACGGTAATACGCCTGTACTTCGGGCTGATTTAATACTGTGTTCTTCATGTAATGACAGAACGGACATTCATCCAGTTCAAAGAACAACATAACAGCCTTTTTGCCTTCTTCTTTAGCTGTTTCAAGTTCTTCAGTAAAATCACCAAAAGTCGACTTGAAAAAGAACTCATAAGGATCACGCGGCGCACTTGCCTGCAGTGAACCAATGCTTAACAACAAAAAGCCGAACAATAATTTTCTGAATACAATCATATCTCAATTTCCGATGTCATTACTCTGTATAGACTAGCCTTGATGACATTATACTTCATGTGCCAATGCACAGTTACTTAACCCTGGTGATAATTTAACAAACTGACGTTTGTTTTTTCTTGCAAGCCTTGGCCATAAAATCTTCAATCATCTTGCCCGTCAGTGGCCCAACATTACGCGCCAACACCACACCCTCAGGTGAAACAATGTAGGTAGTCGGCATGGCCGGGATCGGACCGATATTATAATCTGCATACGGGTCACTGCTACCTCGCAAGACCGGGTATGAAATCAGGTAAGACTCCGAAAAATCAGTCAATGTCTTCAGCTCAAGGTCTTCGGTATTAATCCCCAGCACCACCGCATCCTTGTCTTTGTGCTTATCGTGGAACTCCGCCAGGTCAGGGATCTCTTCAAGACAGGGTGGACACCAGCTGGCCCAGTAATTCACCACGACCCACTTACCCCGGTAATCCGACAGTTTATAGGTCTTGCCGTCAATGCCCTTGATACTAAAATCAACTGGTGTATCCGCAAGTACATGCTGTGAAACCAGTCCTGATACCAGTACCGCTAAAATCCATGGCAGTACACGTCTTGCCAACATCATATCTTTTCTCCTGTACATTCCGGGCAACACCTATTTCGACAGGTAAATACCTGTTCTGTTCCACTGTTCACGCTTCAGGGCTGAGTTCAGGTACATGTTGTGGGATAATGCCCATAACAGACAGAAAACAGCACCTTACGAGACCCGATATGCCCGATCATAGCAAGACACGCACCGAAAAAGACAGCCTTGGTGAACTACAGGTACCCGATGATGCCTGGTACGGTATCCAGACCGCACGGGCTATTATCAATTTCCCAATCAGTGGACGTGCCCCGGATGTCGATTTTGTTCATGCCCACATCCGCATCAAGCGTGCGGCAGCCGTCGCAAACTGCCAACCTGACTGGTTAAATGATCAACAAAGTCAGGCAATTATCAACGCCTGCGACCAGATACTCGATGGCCAATACCTCGACCAGTTCGTGGTTGACCGCTTCCAGGCCGGTGCAGGCACCAGCCACAATATGAATTCCAACGAGGTCGTTGCCAACCTGGCAAATGTCGCCCTGGGGGGTGAAAAAGGCCGCTATGACCATGTCAATCCGAATGACCATGTCAACATGGGGCAAAGTACTAACGATACGATCCCGACAGCAATTCGCCTCACTGCACTGAAAAAACTACCGAAATTACTTGGTGCAGTGAATGCCATGGCCGATGCCTTTGCTCGCCTTGGCGAAGAAGAAGCCGACACCGTAAAAAGTGCCCGTACCCATTTGCAAGATGCCGTACCCACCACCCTCGGTCGTGAGT
>Ga0316207_10003979_pt1 | contig 13236 bp, 14 predicted proteins | sample 6weekpyrite_MG_FD_204943 | JGI IMG/M metagenome (GOLD analysis project Ga0316207, IMG submission 204943) | Microbial mat bacterial communities from mineral coupon in-situ incubated in ocean water Damariscotta River, Maine, United States -... | ecosystem: Environmental > Aquatic > Marine >... | reverse complement strand
CGGTATAAAAAAACTCAATGCCTTGGGTTATGCGACGTCTTCTGGCGATCATGTTTTAAACCTTGTCTATAACCCGACCGGAGCCTTCCTGCCTCCTGCACAACATCAGCTGCAAGCCGATTATAAACAGCAGCTGTCAGAGCAATTTGGTATTGAATTTAATAACCTGTTCACTATTACCAATATGCCAATAAAACGCTTTGGCAGTCATCTGATTTCAACGGGTGAATTTGAAAACTATATGCAGTTGTTAAAGTCATCTTACTCAACTGAAAATTTACAAACGGTCATGTGCAGAGAATTGATTAGTATTGACTGGCAGGGCTATGTCTATGACTGTGATTTCAATCAGATGTTAGATTTACCATTGCTGCTGAACAACAAAAAGCAGCATATCAGTCAGCTTGATATTGAACCGCTGGAAAATAATGATATTGTTATAGCAGATCATTGTTATGGCTGCACGGCCGGGCAAGGCTCAAGCTGTGGCGGCGCTTTATCGGATTAAATAATTAAAGGATGGGATAATGGCTGAAATAAAAGAAAATTTAAAAAGTACTGATACCTGGACACGTGTACTGTATATGTTTTTGTTTGTCATCCTGTACAGTCTGGCTGAGATAGTTCTGACAGCTGTTGTTGTTTTCCAGTTGTTACTGGTTTTATTCACCGGCAGTAAAAATGCGCGTTTATTAAAACTGGGACAAAGCCTGAGTACGTATATTTATCAGGTGCTGTCATTTTTGTGTTTTAACAGTGATTACAAACCTTATCCGCTGGGCGCATGGCCAACTGGTGAGCCTAAAATCAGTGGCAGTAAATCAGTCAAAGACGATTAGCTGAAATTAATAGTAGTATTAAATGACCCGTTATCGAATCCAGCACTGGCGAAACCGTGCACAAAGCTTTTATTCAGATTTATCACCGCAAGTAGCGGACTGGTTATTTGATCCTTCATCTCTGACTGCCAGACTAATCAGGCAATGCAACGGTCGCTTTAGTGTGCGTGTTTTAGATGAAGCTTATGGTATGGCACGTCTCAGTGAACAGCGCATATTAAAGATGCATAACCGTGAGACGGCATTAATCCGTGAAGTGCATTTGTTATGTGATGGTCATCCCCTGGTGTATGCGCGCACAGTGATACCGGCATCAACCTTAACCGGTGCGCAGAAAAGGCTGGCAAGACTGGGTGATAAGCCACTTGGCGCGGTGTTATTTGCTGATAAAAGCATGCAGCGAGATGAAGTACAGATTGCGCGTTTAAAGCCGCATCAGGTAAAGCTTAATAGTAATGAGCCGTCTGATATCTGGGGTAGACGTTCCGTGTTCCGGCTCAGTAATAAACCATTGCTGGTGAGTGAATACTTTTTGCCGGAACTGTTTGTATAAAATTATTTCAGCAAGGCAACAGATTTAATGATGATCTGTATTTTAGGTACGTCTGATGGAAAAGGTGCTGTCCGCCCTGTTTCTACTGCTTCAATTTTATCAACCACATCACGTCCTTTTGTTACTATCCCAAAAACTGCGTAGCCCCAGCCCTGAGATGACTCGCTGCTATGATTCAGGAAGCGGTTATTTTTAGTATTGATAAAAAACTGGGAGGTTGCCGAGTGCGGGTAGCCGGTGCGGGCCATGGCGACGGTATAGTCTTCATTGCGCAGGCCATTATTTGCTTCATTTTGAATCTGAGGCATGTTGTCTTTTTTCTGATGATCCGTTGTGTAGCCGCCACCCTGAATCATAAAGTCACTGATCACACGATGAAAAATAGTACCGTTATAGAAACCTTTTTCGGTATAAGCCAGAAAGTTTTTAACCGAAAGTGGTGCTTTTTTGTCGTCCAGTGCAATTTCAATATCGCCCATCGATGTCTGCATTAAGACCTTAGGCATCTCATCGGTATTAACGAACTGTGGTTCAAGCTGAATTTTTGTGGTTTCAAGAGGTCTTGAGTCGTTGTCATCTGAGCAGGCATTGAGCAGGCTGAAGACAAGAGTCAGTAGTGTTAATTTTAATAATTTCATTTTTCTATTCCTGTTAAGTTGCAGGCAGTATTAAAGCTACTGCCGGATGTGTCAAGACTTATATCGGAGTGATTTATTGGTTATGCTTACGCTATTGGAGCGGAGAAAGAAAATGGCTGAACAGGCATATCGAACAATAAAATTCCCAATCAACCAGTGGAAACATTTATATTCACTGGAGCAGGCAATATTACATGCCAGCGAAGACACCGGCAGGCACTTGGTGGTTGATGGCAGTTGCCCTTCTGTTGAGTTTTTAGCGGGTCAGAAGTTAAATTTTGAACTGACGCTGGTGAATGTGAGTCAATATCCGCAGTACCGGAAACTACATGGCGGCGATATGGTGCTGGCAACACTGAGCTATGATGATAAAAGTCAGTGCCTGAAAGGTGAAATGAAAGTTGATAGTCAGGTTTTTGAAGAATTAAGAAATAATATCATTGAATATTCAGCGATTGACGGCATATTTATAGAAGCGACACTGGGTTTGCGTTTTGCAGATGGTGAAGCGCTTAAAAATGGCGAAAAAGTCGAGATGATTTCATTTCAATACGCGATGCGTAGTTAACTAATAAATACGAGAAAAGAGATGAATTGGTGGGGTAAATTAATGGGTGGTTCGTTTGGCTATATGCTGGGCGGACCATTAGGCGCTGTTTTAGGTGTGGCACTGGGACATCAGCTGGATAAAGCCTTTGGTAATTTCATGCTGGATCCGGAATTTGGTAGTGGCAAGGTTGAACGTGTACAACAAGCGTTTTTCACCGCGACTTTTTCTGTTATGGGGCATCTGGCAAAAGCTGACGGAAAAGTCACGCAGGATGAAATAGCAGTAGCGACTCACGTGATGGCGCAAATGCAGCTTAATGAGGAGCAGCGTAAAGTTGCTATCAACCTTTTCAATGAAGGTAAGCAGCCTGACTTCCCGCTGGATCAGGCACTCGAACAGTTCAGACGAGAATGTCATCGTCGCCATAATTTGATTCATATGTTTCTTGAAATCCTGATATCGACGGCGATTGCCGATGGTAAAGTCGATGATGCGGAACATAAGTTATTACTGCACGTAAGCGGCGTAATGGGTGTCTCGGCAGGTGCTTTTGAGCAGTTGATACGAATGGTTAGCGCGCAACAGGCATACCACGAGCAGGGGCAGTCGCCGCAAGATCGTTTGCAGGAGGCCTATGATATTTTAGGTATGGATAAAAGTGCCAGTGATGCCGAACTTAAAAAAGCCTATCGCCGATTAATGAATCAGCACCATCCCGACAAGCTGGTAGCCAAAGGTCTGCCGGAAGAAATGATGAAAATCGCGACAGAGAAAACGCAGGAGATTAAAGAGGCCTACGAACACATTAAAAAAAGCCGACAGTAAGAATGAAAAACATTGTTTTTATTGGCTCACAAGGTGTGTTGTCAGAAGTCCCTTTACGTGTTTTATTGCAGTCCGGGGTATCGATTAAAGCGATTGCCTTATTAAAAGAAACCCATCAGAGTCTGTCTGCAAAGCCAGTGTCTGTTGCGGATATTGCTGTTGGCGATGATCAGTCATTAACAAGCTCAGCTTCATTGCTGGAGATCGCACAGCAATATCAGATCCCGGTTATAGAACTCACTGAGCCTTTAAAAGATTCAGCGCAGCAATTTGAGACCCTGCAAACAGATATCATCTTAATGTCCTGTTTTCCGCGTAAATTGCCGGCTGAGGTTTTTCAGCTACCATCTGCTGGTTGTTATAACCTGCACCCGTCGGTATTACCTGCCTATCGTGGCCCGAGCCCGGTACACTGGCAATGTACGCACAATGTTTCTGAAAGTGGTGTCACAGTACATTCTGTAAATGCAGAATTTGATCAGGGTGATATTGCGGTGCAAAAAAGAATTCAGACCCGATATTGTGTGAATAAAGTGGAACTGGCATACCGGCTGGCATTGCTAGGTGGTGAGGCGTTTATTGAGCTGATCGATGCGATTGAAAAAGAGACGCTGGAGCTGACACCGCAAGTTGAGGCAGAGGCCAGTTATTACGGTTTTCCGGAATAAGAATCGAGTAAAAATCACTTCCCCTGATACTACTGTGCTTATCTTTTAACGATATCTTATATAATGAGATTAATACTTTAGTAGAAGCGTGATTATGAGTTCAGACAAAGCAGTACCGGCACAATATCAGTTGGTTGAAACCCTGCTGCAGGAAAAACTGGATAATGGCACAACGCGTTGCCATTTATGCCCGTGGCGCTGCAAACTGGGGCATGGCCAGCGTGGGTTTTGTCAGGCGCATGTAAATCGCAATGGCACCTTGTATAACCTAAGTTATGGCATTATTTCATCGATTGATGTCACGGCTATCGAAGACAAACCTGTTAAGCAGTATCGACCCGGTACAAAAGTATTATCGGTTGGTAGTTACGGTTGCAGTTTTCGTTGCGGTGGCTGTCACAATCTGGAAATATCCTGGGGTGTTGAGGCACTTGATGGCCTGGCTAAGGGTGAATCAACCGCGGCATATGTTACCCCTGAAAAGCTGGTAGAGGCTGCGCAGCGTCAGGGTACACAAGGAATCGCCTTTACTTACTCAGAACCGGCGGTGTGGCTGGAATACATCATCGATGTGGCAAAAGTGGCGCATGACGTCGGTTTATACACCGTTTATGTTTCAAATAGCTTTATCACCGATGAAGCGCTAGAGGCCGTGGCGCCTTATATCGACGTTCTGTGTTCAGATATAAAGAGCATGAGTGATGAATTTTATAAAGATATATGTGCAACTTCATCGGTTGAGCAGGTGCTGCATTCGATTAAAAAATCCCAGCAACTGGGGATTCATGTTGAAACACGCACCAATGTAATCCCGGGGAAAAATGACAGTGAAGATGAATTGTACCAGATCGCTAGCTGGATTCGACATAATCTCGGTGCTGACAGTCCCTGGCATATCACGCGCTTTTTTCCTGCTTATCAACTCAGTGACTTGCCAGCAACACCGTCGGAATCACTCTGGACAGGGCATGCGGCGGCTGAGAAAGCAGGGCTCAAAAATATATACGTCTATGATGATAAAGGCTGTGATTGTGCTGACGAAAATCAGCCGATTGAGGTGTTTTTAAACGGCACTGCTGATGAGGTACACGCCGTGAAAAAATGTGCAGCCAGTTGCTGTGGTGATGATGGCGTATTACTGAAAAAATATGAATGACGGGTAAAAATCGGTTAAAATTAAGCGTATAGACACCCCCAGATTAACTCGAGGTTTTATTAAATGGCTAGAATGATTGAATGTGTTGTATTAAAAACACAGGCAGAAGGTATGGACGCAGTACCACATCCCGGTGAGCTGGGGATCAGAATTTATGACAATGTTTCTGCCGAAGGCTGGAAGAAATGGCTGGACCGATTGACCACCATTATTAATGAAAACAGTCTGAACACAGCGGATCCACGTACTTTACAGCTGATTGAAGAACATATGCTGGGTTTCTTTTTTGAAGAAGGTGATAAAGGCGGTGAGCCGGAAGGTTTCCAGCAGGCAAAGAAGAAAAAGTAATAGTGAATCGTTTTATAAAAAAAAAGCTGGCATTTGCCGGCTTTTTTTTGCGTTCTTATTGTTGCCAGGATAGTATTTTTAGACTTGTAGCTCGGTAATCCTTTACCGAGAAATGCCGGTACGGGAAGACAAACCGATAGTTGTTGAACTTAGCTCTTTATAACTTCTCTTGCCGCCCAGCGCGCGAACTCTTCGCGAGTGCAACTGTTACTGTGGCCGAGATGAGCGCCTTCTGAGCAGCGATAAATAATTAAATCATTTTCAGATTTAGGACTTGGCGACTCGTCAATCACATGGCGTACTGACCATGAACTACCGTGTTTACCGTTGGTATAATAGTGATCAAGTAATATATCTTCAGGCTGTAATCGGTCAGATTCGCTGTGTTTAAGGGATAATAAAAACAGTCTTTGTAAGTCTTCCGTGGTGATATCGAGAATCAGGTCCATGTCTTTTATTGCCTGTTCAATATGTTTATCTTTTAAAGGTGAATGGTTTTCATCACTGATCTGATTTTTGTTTTCTATAAAACGCATCATACACACCGGGTATCGGCGCCAGGGGAACACACTGTTAAATAACAGCGCGATTATAAAAATAATGAATACATTAAGATAAACCGGTGAAAGAATAAATTGATAGCCCAGTTCATGAATAGCCGGGCCTCCAATGACAGCGGCCAGTGCGGTTGCTCCGCCGGGCGGATGAATGCAGTTTAATATGTGCATAGCCCCAATCGATAAACCTACTGCAAGGCCGGCAGCGATAGCAATATCAGGAACAAGCAGAGCGCAACTGATACCGATAAAAGCAGAGACAATATGGCCCATAAACAGTGACCAGGGCTGTGAGAGTGCGCCATGAGGCACAGCAAATAATAAAACAGCTGAGGCGCCAAGAGAGGGAATGATAAAAACAGCTTCATCGCCCAGTAGCAGGAAGCTTAAAAAACTGCAGATAGAAATGCCCAGTATGCCACCAAGGCTGGCAATAATCTTTTCATTGCGGCTGGTGCTGCTGCGTTCAACACCAAAGAAATTCTTAAGTTTATATAACATGCTGAGTATTTCTAAAAAGGATAATCACAGTGTAAGTGATTTTAAAAAACAGACAAGAAGATTTTAGTGCAGGGCTGAGATAAGCAGGCTTTAACAGTGACTAAGTCAGTCAATGGCTTAGTCACTGTAAGAATGAGTTTAATAGATTAAATTAACATCGTGGGGTTTAACATTAGTTAAAGGTTGTTTATCAATAAAATCAAAATAATTAGGAATTTCTATTATCTTTGAGGACAGCTTGGCTGCCCAGATAGCTTCATCTTCAAGATTGACCATAATAGAATGTTCAAGCGATATTTCGAAAGTGAAGGTGTCCCAAATCCGTTTAATAAGTTCAGGGTCAGTATTAAGTCGTTTGGAAATAATGGCTTGAGATTCTGCCGGGTTATCGTGTATGAAATTTTCGGCCTCAACCAGCGCTTTCAAAAATTGCTCAAGCTGTTGGCCATGTTTTTTAGAGTAACTTTTAAGTGTGGTAAAGAAAAAGTCTTTTCTGAACGGAGTTGGGCTTATCATTAAGGTTAAATTATCTTTACCCAATGCTGCTTCAGCTTTACTTATGTGAGGTTCCCAGCTGGTAATGGCGCTGACATCCCCGGCTTCAAGCTTTTTACCAAGTTCAGAGGCGTTGATATCCTGTAGGCTGATATCATTAAGGTCATAATGATAATGCGCTAAAAATCCTTCAAGAAAATAATGGCCAGTTGAACGCTTTGTTGCGCCAATTTTTTTTCCTTTTAAATCTTCTGGCCTGGTGATGTCGTGATCTATGCGTGCCAGTACTTTTATATCGTCAAGCGAGTAAGCCATGGTGGCAAAAATAACGTAAGGCTCTTGATTAAAACTGTTAAAAACCACAGGTGTCTGAGCAACGGTTGCAATATTAATGGTGCTATCATTCAGCATGCTCTCAAGAGCATTACGTCCGGAATCATGTTCCTGTATCGTCAGATTAATATTATGCTTTTTAAAATAACCTTTGTTTTCAGCTATCCAGACAGTTGCTGGCAATAAACTCATTTCAGCAGCAAGTGTGATGTTTGATATTTTTGTTTTATTATTCTCCGAACATGCTGTCAATAAGGTGAATAGTGCATACAGCAGGAAGAACTTTAGTTGTTTATTTTTTATTATGATGTCCATAAGAAATTCCGTAATAGTAAGCAGTTTATAAAAGATAATTAGTGGTTTAAAGTCATAAATGCTTGTGTAGCCAGTTATTCATTTTTTTGTGTAATGCCTCTTCTTCAAGTGGTTTGGATAAATAATCATCCATACCGGAAAGCAAACATTTTTCTTTATCACCTTTCATGGCGTTGGCTGTTAAAGCAATGATAGGAATGTTATTAAAGCGATCCCCGGCCGAACCGGAGCGGATTTTTTGAGTGGCCTGATAACCATCCATTTCAGGCATCTGACAATCCATCAGAACAAGAGTGTAAGGTGCGTTAGCAGGGGATTCTTGCAGGCTTTTGAGCGCTTCCAGTCCGTTCGCAGCAATATCGCAGTCAAGATCAAACTCAGCCAGCATGGCTTGTGCAACTATCTGGTTAACCTGATTGTCTTCGACCAGCAGTATGCGTGTATTATCAGGCCAGCCATGAGAATCAGTTGTCTCATTTTGTTCTAATGTGACATCGTTTAGTTCATTCAGGTAATGTTGATTGAGAAGCGGGTCTGCATTTTTTAAGCCACTGTCATTATCTTTGATAAGAGTCAGAGTATCTAACAGGTCGGAGGTAGTGGCGGGCTTTGGAAAATAGCCGCTGAAACCCAGTTCAGAGAAAAATCGTGCATCACCGCGATGACACATAGAAGTCATCATAATCAGATGCATTGCTTCAAAGTCTTTATTGCTTTTTAATTTTTTGCCAAGTTCGGCACCATTTAAATCCGGCATTTGCATGTCGATTAAAGCGACATCAAAGAGTGTTGAATCTGGATTGTTAATTCTCTCTTTGCAGACCGTCAATGCCTGGTTAGCTGTCGTCACATCAACAACATTCATGCCCCAGCGTTGAAGCTGCTGTTTTAATACACTTCGGTTGGTAGCATTGTCATCAACAATCAGAATATTCATACTCTGAATGTTCGGGTGTGGCATGCACGGTTGTTTTTGATCGCTTTTTTCTACCAGCAGAGTGAAATCAAAAGAACTTCCTTTGCCATGCTGGCTTTTGACGGAAACATCGCCACCCATTAGCTGGCACAGTTGTTTCACTATAGAAAGGCCGAGACCCGTACCACCAAATTTTCGTGTGGTGGATGCATCAACTTGTGTAAATGAGTTAAACAGATTACCAATTTTATCGGCCGGGATACCAATGCCGGTGTCACTGATTGAGCAATGCAGAAGAAGATTATTGTTATCGTGATCTTTTAGTTTTGCGTTAATACTAATCTCACCATCTGACGTAAACTTAATTGAATTATTGACCAGGTTGGTTAATATCTGGCGGATACGACCGGGATCACTTTTGATCATAGGGAGCTCAATATCACTGGTATTCAGGATTAGCTCAAGATTTTTTTCATGAGCATGCAGTGCCATTGACTCGGCAAATTCACCGAGCATGCTGCGAAGATTAAAATCAAGGATTTCTAAATCCAGTTTTCCGGCTTCAACTTTGGAGAAGTCGAGAATGTCATTAATCAGTGTTAAAAGTGATTTTGCACTATTCTGAGCCAGCGTTGCACGATGTTTCTGGTCTTCATTCAGGTCGGTATTTAGTAACAAGCTTAACATGCCTAACACGCCATTCATTGGTGTACGAATTTCATGGCTCATACTGGCCAGAAATTGACTTTTGGCAAGTGCAGCTTGTTCTGCTTCTTCACGGCTGATAAAAAGACTGCGACTCATTTTATTAAATGACTGTGCCAGTGAGCCAATCTCATCACTGGTATTTACATTGATATAATGATGCAGATTACCCTTGGCAATTTCTTCTGTTCCCTCGGTTAGCACTTCTAATGGTATTGTAATGTTGCGCGCCAGCAAGAACAGCGTTATGACAATGATAAAGGCTAAAACAATGGAAAAGATTAATACCAGTGTTGTAGACTGGTTTTGAGTATCTAAGGTTTTGTTAAACGACAATGCTGCCAGTTTGTCAGCATTATGAACAATGGATTGCATTGATAAAACCAGTGTTGATGTCAGAAACTCATCCAGGCGTTTGGTTTTGTTGATTTTATCGACGTCAGCAGGGTTTAGATTTCTCCGGATATCCTGATTATTAATGATTTTATCCAGTGCATTTTTCAGGCTGGACTGAGCCTTAACCATTTTTTTTAGCAGCAGAATGCGATCCTGATCCTGAATCAGATTAAGGGTTTTGTTAAGGCTGCTGGAGAGCGTGCCTTCTTTGTGTAGCCATTGTCGTAAAATTCTATTTTCACGTCGAAGCAGATAATCATAAGTGGCTGAGCTTAGAGCCAGCGTTGTGTTTTGAATAACGCGGGCAGCTTGATAGCGTTTACTTTCCTGATCTGTTTTATTAGATGCAAGTAATACAATTGAAACCAGTATCGTAGCGAGAATTAGAGAAATGGAGGCAAGAAAGTAGAGTTTATTTCTTATTTTCATAGAGATTGCTTAAATAAATATCATACACTTAAATATGTTTGTGGTGACAAACAGGAGTAAGGACTGGAATCTGGTTATTGTCTAATAAGCTTAGTCGATAAAAATAGTTTTTTCAGATTGATAAAGTAAAAAAAGGGGCAGAAAAGAGGCCGCATAATAGCGGTGTATTAAAGCTTGCTAATTTATATCGTTCAATGTGTTGATAACCCAGACCGGCTGAATAATAACACTGAGTTTATTATGTGCTGTTCGTAAAGCCTGTTCGACAAGTGCTGGTGATTCTGCTTCGGCAAAAATAAACCCCAGATAGCTGGAAGATTCTGGCAAGCAATGCACTTCGCTGCCGATCATGACATCAATGCTCAGCGATGTGATGTTGGGAACTTTCTGAGCTTCCAGAATGCCCTCAACTCGCTTTAAAATACCGGCTTTAGGTACTGGTATCATCAAAACGCCTGTGCTGGTTTGTTGAGGTTCAGGAATGATGGGTTCACCAATAGCAAAACTAATTACCAGTTCTTCCAGACTGTAATTACCTGAAGGTTTCAGGCTTTGAGCACAATCACCGCCTATCGTGCGGGCAGCCACTTCCAGAATCCATGGCGTATTGTTTTCATCGATACGAATCTCGGCGTGTATCGGGCCGGTGCGAAGGCCGTAAGCCTGACAGCATCGCAGCACTTCTTGTTCACAGTTTTTAAGAATACTGGCAGCTAGCCGTGAAGGGGTTATGTAATAGGTTTCTTCAAAATATGGCCCTTCCAGTGGCTCTGGTTTGTCAAAGAAAGCAATGGTAATGAGCTTGTCAGCATCTAATAAACATTCAAGCGCGATCTCTACACCCTGAATATACTGTTCAATTAAGATGTTTTCTTTGGCGTCGGCTTCATAGGTATCAAGGATGATTGGTTTTACCTTTATTATTGCCTGTGCAAGTTCTGTAGCGTTGTTGGCACGTATTACACCGCGACTGGCTGACAGATTCAGTGGTTTGATAACAACCGGGTAGGGCAGATCTGCCAGCTGGCTAATATCCTGATGAATACTGATGACCTTAAACCAGGGCACATTCAGGCCAGCCTGTTGAAGATGGGCTCTGGCCAGATCTTTGCGTTGGGTGAAACGTGCCGCTTCAACAGGGTTGTGTGGCAGATTCAACCGAGAGGCTGCCTGTGATGCCAGCTCAATAGTGGCGTCATCAGTGCCTAAAATGCCAATAAAGGGCGTTTTTTGTGCCAGATCGAGTAAGTCTTGTAAGGCTTGTTCGGGTTTGCTGAGGTTGATATGAATACCATCACAACCGGCAGGTAACATCGCACTTGAACTGACGGAGGCAATCAGCGGGGTTAAATTAAGCGATCGGGTGGCTTTAAGAAAAGGGGCTAAGCGATAACTGCCCGGCGGTGCAATAATGAGCAGACGCCGGACAGGGGCAGAGTGGTTCAAGAAACGGGCTGATTAAGCGCAACCACCGCCACCACTGCCACAACCACCGCAGGCACCAGAGCCACCGGTTGCAGCAAAGACATTTTTAAACACAAAGCTGCTGTTCAGGCCTTCAGTTTTGTAGTCGATTTCAACACCGCTGAGGTATGACAGGGCCACCGAATCAACAAAGACTTTTAACTCATCCATTTCAAGAATGCTGTCAAAAGGAGAGGCTGCATCAGCGTAAGTCATGCCATAAGTCATGCCGCCACAACCACCACCCGAGACAAAAATACGAATGCCCTGAGCACTTGGTTCGCCTTTGATGATTTCCAGTAATTGTTCCTGGGCGCTTGGTGAAACATTCACTTCAGCGTGTGATAGTTCAGTTTTAAATTGTGCAGACATGGAATTCTCCGCTAATAATGTCAGATCATAATGCTGAGTTTAGCATTATGTCAGTGATTACGATACGCCATAAATATAAGGGTTATCTGACTGCTTTCAATGCTTGCTTTCACCAGCATGGGACAGGTATAAGGCCAGACCGATCAGCGCTATGCCGCCGGCAAAGGCCAGCAGATCTAGCGGGGTCTCAAACTGCATGGTTAAAGCGTGCTCGAAGAACTTAACGATTAATATCATTAATACAACCTTGGCCAGACGCGCTTTGAGGTCATCAAGGCTGTTGATAAACAGCACTTTTGATGAGTTTTCGGCCTCCTGAGCGGCATCGATCTTACTGATAAACAGCTCATAAAGACCAAATGAAAAGATCAGTAATACAGTAGCCAGCAGGTAACCGTCGATTAGCTCAACCACATGGGTAATGGTCTCTGAACGCAGTTTTAAGCGCTCGGTCTGTTCCAGATTAACGTAATTCAATAAATGGCTGATCATAGAGACCGTATCGACAGTGATCAGATAAAACATCGCCAGGCTGGATACGAGGCTGGCAAGAACGGCTGCCATTACCGACAGGCGGCTGCTCCATAGGAAAGCTTCAAAACGTTGTTCAATTTTTTTCATTGATCACTCTTATTTGTCATCGATTATTTCAGCCATTGTATTTTAACCTTTCACATTATATTGTGCCTACATTGCGGGCTTAATAAGCTGAAATTTTGCATAAAAAAATAATAAAGAGGATGACGAAATGCTGCAGACCCTGACGGACTGGACCGGCCAGCTTGCCGGAATTTTGTGGGGAAATGTACTGACCCTGATTGTGTTGCTGGGTGTTGGCCTGTACTTAACCCTTAAATTTAATTTTGTACAAATCCGTGGTTTTAAGCATTCACTCCACCTGATTCAGGGTAAATATAAAAAAGCCCCGTGTGACGGTGAAGTCTCGCATTTTCAGGCATTATCCACCGCCTTATCGGCAACCGTGGGAACCGGTAATATTGCCGGAGTGGCCACGGCCATCAGTCTGGGTGGGCCGGGCGCATTGTTCTGGATGTGGGTGACGGCCTTTTTTGGTATGGCGACTAAATTTGCTGAAAGCACGCTGGCGATAAAATTCCGTGAAGTGGATAAAAATGGAGATGTCGCCGGTGGCCCCATGTATACCCTAATGCATGG
>Ga0316207_10003978_pt1 | contig 13241 bp, 2 predicted proteins | sample 6weekpyrite_MG_FD_204943 | JGI IMG/M metagenome (GOLD analysis project Ga0316207, IMG submission 204943) | Microbial mat bacterial communities from mineral coupon in-situ incubated in ocean water Damariscotta River, Maine, United States -... | ecosystem: Environmental > Aquatic > Marine >... | reverse complement strand
CGCGGGTCTATGGCAACGATTATTATTGGAATGAGCAAGGCCGCCCTGACCCGCTGCAACTGCGTGTCCTGTTCTCGGAAGAGACCTTTCAGGAACCGAATGACACGCTTGAGCTGGCACAAGAGATAGAAGTGAACGAGACAATTCCGTTTCGACTCATGCCGCGGTGGGACCGAGACTTTTTTGCCGTGATCGCGCCAGCCCGAGGTACACTCCAAGTAGAGCTCCTGGAGAGCGGCGGGCATCCTAAACCGCAATTTCACTGGTTTCTACCAGATGGCTCAGAAGCGCCGGTTGAGGGACGCTGGGGGACGCCTGTTGAGCCCAACGAGATACGTGTCTTAAGAGCAATTTCGGATGACCACTTCTGGTCTGAACAAGGTTTGCCTGATCGCATGGCGATGCGCGTCAAGTTGCGCCTTCCGGATGGGCAATTTCTTGGAGAAAGTCGATTGTCTGAGGGACTAGTATTAAGGCCTTGGCTACGTCCGGAGATGCCAGCTGGAGTTAAGTCGATGCGATTCAGTCTGACGGCGCCACAATCCGGGCGTTATAGGCTGGCTGTTTGGCCTGACGCTCAGGCAGTGATTACATGGCGCGACGAGGAGAACCAGATAACAGCAACCTCGGCTTTTGAAGATCTCGCTGCCGGTGATATGCGGACAATCGAAGCGAGCCGTCCTGAAGGGACCACGGCAACACCCCTGACCTTTGAGTTGCAGCTGCAGGCGTTGTCGCTGCGTGACCAAGCAGGCAGTTTCCCGCGTCTTCCTGATGTGTTGGTGCTTCGAGGGGGCAGCGAATGAAGAAGCGCATTGTCCTTGCCGCAGCATTTCTCTCCTTCTTCAATGCCGCTGCAACTGCGCAGGAGGCACCGGTCCTTGCCGTTGATCCAGAGGACACTTTTGCAGTTCCCGTCCAAATGGCGCTGGACCCATATAACTTTCACCGATCACTGGTGACACCTACGGGGCAATTGCGGATGGGATTTGCCCAGATGTCGGTTGGTGCTCGAGGCTGGCCGTTGTCGGTGTCTCTTGGATTCTATCCAAATGCGCATGACACGGGCTTCGGCTCGGGATTTGGAAGCAGTATCACCGTCTTTCTTGAACGGGACGACAACACGGGCACCGTGTTGATCCATGAAGAAGATGGCACCACCAGCGCGTATGCTCGACTAACCGAAGGGACGTTTCAAGCGGTATCAGGTCAGGTGGATGCCAGAGTATTTGTCTTTGCCGATGGTGCATACGAACGCATCTTTGCCGATGGCGCGCGCGAAGTATTCGATAGTGCCGGGCGTTTGACAGCGCGACGTGCGGACAATGGTTTTGGATACGACCTGACCTACGACGGTTCAGGTCGGCTCTCCGCTCTTCTCCATGCAGATGGTCAACGCTTGAACATCACATGGAACAACAACCAAATTGCGAGTGTCTCAAACGAGACTTTGGGCTCGATCCGCTACTTTTACCAAAGTGGCAAACTGTTCCGCATAGTCGATAACTTGGGCCGGGAAACGTTCTTTGATTACGAGGCTGATAGGCTGACAACCGTATCTTTCGCAGATGGCGAAAGCCTCAGTGTCAGCTACGATGACAATGGCCTCGTCGCTGCCTTATCAGGCCCCGGATCGCTCTATACCGCATTCTCTCATTGGAACGATCCTTTGGGGATGAAGACGGTGCAAACCGCGACAGATTCTGCAGGGTATGCCTACCGGTTGGAGATCGGGGTGGACCCAGCGGTGCCAGACGTCCAGCAGGTGATGAGCATTGACCCAGCAGGCAACGCAACGCTTCGCGAAATAGTTGATGGTCAGACTGACGTATCCATAAATGGTACTTGGGTCGGCGGAACGATCAGTGATGACGCAGGGCGTCCGACCGCCTTGATGACTCCCTCAGGTTTTGTTCAATTGCCGACGGATGTGGGTGACAACACGCTGGGTGCCCTGCCGGATGAGCGAGGTTTTCCGCAACATGTGTCCAACGGTGTTGATGCTGCATGGTTGTCTCATGACGAAGTCGGGCGGGTCATTGCGCGGGCGGCCAACGACGGTATCATTGAGCGATATGAGTACGACGCTGGTGGCCGCCTCGTTCAGATGCAGAGAGGTGAGGCATGGGTTTCGACTTATCAGTATGACGCCGTTGATCGTCTGATCCGTCGCGACGACAGTGATGGTGGATTCGAAGCGATCGCCTACACGCCGGAAGGTTGGCCGTCGGCGATTTCCGTCGATGATGGCCCCTCTATGACCATTGGTTATGGTCCCGCCGGTCGCGTCACATCTTTTGTGCAGGGCGATACGGCCTGGTCGGTAACTTATACGAATGCCGGCTTGCCATCATTGATGCGGGCTGATGATGGCCGAATGATGGAGCTTAGCTACGACGAGCTGGGCAGAATGTTCGCGTTCCGCAACGACAAGGGCTTAATCACGCTGCTGCCAGATGGGCCGCTCGCTCCAATCGCCGATAATGTCGGGAGGTTACGTGGCGACATTTGGGCCGATGGAGGAGCTGCGCAGATTATCGATGGCGGTAATTTGGAGGCGCATCGCCTTGCCGAGAATGGCGATACAATTACCACTACTGAATTTGCCGATGGCGGTTTACTGATAGAGCGCCGCTCTCCTGATGGTGCACTGATTTCTGCAGACAGCTACGGTTCAAGGCCCGCAATTCTGCGAACGAACGATGCTGGTCAGGTAACATCAATGGGCGATCCGTCGGCGCCGGTGCGCCTAGAGTACGATGATCGCGATCTTCTTACTCGCAGGATCAGTTCGCAAGGCGTGGTGACAGAGCTGACTCATGATGTTGAGGGCAATCTTGTTGCAATTGCGTCGCCACTTGACCGACTTGACATAGCGAACAACGAATTGGGGCAGCCGGTAAGCATGACGCTGAATGACGGCACTTTTATCGCCCAGGAACTGGATTCCGAAGGGCGCCCCGTCCGACGTGTAATGACCGATCCGCTGGGTGGATCGTTTGAAGAGATTGTCACTTATGACAGAGAGGGGAATGTCGTTGGCGTGCAGAGCGGTGGTGCCAGCTGGACGCTTCAGGCGACTGCTACCACGCGTAAGACAACCATCACATCAGGCCCTTACTCGCAAATCTGGGAAGAACGGACCGATCCCGCTACCGGCGATGTGACTTTGACGGCACCCGATGGCAGCGTCACGGTTTTGAGTTTTGATCCGGCAGGACGTCTTTTGGCAAGCAGGTCGCCGACATCCACCGTGGAATGGGAACTTGACCCAGAAGGTATACCTCTTGCTGCAACGATAGATGGCTATCGCCGTACTCTGACGGGCGATAGTTTCCCCGGGTCAAGCGTTCTCTCAGATACGATTTACGACACCGCGGACGACACGCAGGTCGCACGGGTCTTACGCCTAAGTGATCTACGCGGGCAGGATTGGCAGCTGCTCTTTAACGGCCTTGGTCATCTGATCTCGATGATTGATCCTGACGGCGGTGAGACAAATTACACATACGATGCCTTTGACAACATGACCGCAAGGATTGATCCCGAAGGGCGCACTTTCTACGCCGAGACGGATGATTTGGGGCGCGAAGTTGCGTCCGGTGTCGCAGGCGGATGGGCTATCGCGCGCGGATATGATGGTAACATCAATGGATCTGTCACCTATTCGGGTGGCGCGTCGTTGCAGGTCATGCTGGGCGATGACACCGGGGCAATCGTTTCCGAGATCAACGACACTGTTGTCGGTACCGCCTTTTACAACACTGCCGGTCAACTGGAATGGGCAGAGAACACACTCGGGCGCGTGTCGGTAAAATATGACGCGGCCGGGCTTATTGCGGAAGAGACAGATTCATTTGGGCAGTCGATCTCGCTGGAACGTGATACTCTTGGGCGTGTGATTGGTCAGCAGTTCCCAAATGGAAAATCCTTCACCTATTCCTACGAGACAGATGCACTCGTGCAGACCGGACCAGCGCGCACGCGCCGCGTATCCTATGATCCCGATTTGTCGCGATACACTGTTGATTTTGGCGAAGGCATCACTGCCGAGGTGAGCCTTGAAGCTGGCCACCTTCTATCACAGGTGAAGGTGCAAGGTGCTGGCGCAGACGTTGTGTATGCGGTCGCGCGCGACGTAGAGGGTGGCGTTGTCTCAATCTTGCGCGATCAGGTCCGCCAAGAAATCTCGCGCGACGCAGTAGGCAGAGTCACAACTGCGGGATCTGGTACGCTGTCTTTCGATGGCTCGGGCAATATCATTGGCGCTCCTGAAGGGTCGCGTGTCTTCGATATGGCCTACCGTCAAATCAACGGCCCGTCTGAGGCTGAATACGATGCCGACGGTCGGCAAGTTCGGTCGGGTGATGTGACTTACGAATATGACCTGGTCGGTCGCTTGGTTGGCATCTCCTCTCCAAACGGTCCGGATGAATTTCTACGGTACGATGCTCTTGGGCGTTTGGCCGAGCGCCGGACCGATGCCGCTGTCGAACGTTACCTATGGCAGGGTGACATCTTGTCAGGTGTCACAAATGCGGCAGGTGAGACGCTCGCGACGTTTGAATACAACGCACTTTATCCCGGATTGGTGACCCTGCACTTGCCCGATGGTTCCATCGATCTCATCATGGATCAGGTTGGCACTCCAATCATTGCGCTTGCGGACGGGGTCGCAGAACCACTCGAGCTTTGGGATCTTTGGGGGCAGCCAAGAGGTGCCCTTCCTGGCTGGGCCCGATGGATTGGTTTTGCGGGCAAACCGAGCGTGCCGGAGTACGGCCTTGTCTTGTTTGATCATCGCGCCTACGCGGTGGCTGATAGGCGGTTCCTGACACCTGATCCGGCCGGCATAGGCGGTAGCGACAATCCATATGCTTTCGCCGATCTCGATCCAGCGAGCTATGCGGATTTTCTCGGATTGAACTCTGTTGTGCCGGGCATTGGCCCGTCGGGCCTTTTGCCGTCGACGCTTCCCGTAGGGCCGCCCGGTGTTGCCGAAGATATCCTGCAATGGCAAAAACGGGCACATAGAGAAGTTGAAACTGCACTGCGCCGCCTTGCCAACGGCGCGCCTAGTCCAGCGCAGCGCGTGGCGCGTCAAACGCTTGATGCCTTGCGGTCACCGGGGCTGCGCTTGCAGATTAATGAAGGGCGTTTTGGCAACGGAAGTATCATGGGTTCGGCGGGCGGGACGCGCACTTCACCGACGTTCCAGATGAACACCGGAAATATCCGGCAATATGCGCGCGCAGGGGCAGGCGGTGTCGCGAATGCAGCCAATGAGATGCGCGCGCTCATGGGGGTCTACGTCCATGAGGCAACCCATGTCCTGCAACGCCAACTATATCCAAACAGGAATGGGATCGGCCGACTCTGGCGAGAAGTGGAGGCCCAACTAAGGCAGAGTATTTTTGACCCACCGAGTGGCGGGTTTGGCCTATCAAGCCAAAACCCAAGAACAGCTGCTCGAGATATCGCCGACTACGCATTGAAGACACAATATCGTGCCTTTCTACCTAGCGATCATCCCCGAGCGTTACCCGGCTATTTGGACGGCTACCGTGGTGGGTTGCGGCAGATGAACGCAAGTCAGTTTGCCGATTTGGCACGACAATACATGCCGAATGCTTCCCGCGCGATGCTGATGCGGGAATTCCGAGAATCTCGCGCTGCTGCCCAGGCAGCACACACTCCCAGAGTGACCGAATACATCCGCAGCCAGCAACCAAATGAGGGTGTCCGTCGGTCCCGCCCTAGCCCGTCTATTGACTCTGCACGCAGTGCACGCCCCAGAGTGGATGGCACACGGGCCAACCGGCCTCGTGTCGGCGGGCCACGTGGCGTTGATGTCGCCCCACCTCGAGTGCGTCGCGTTGATCGCGTGCCGCTTGATCAGGCCCGGGCAACGCGCCCTGGATTGAACGCGAACCGAGGGCCGTCCATTGACAACACCGGGCGAACCCGCCCAACGATTGATGCACCAAACCGCGCGCGTCCGCGCATCGATCCGGGCCTGTCTTTGCGGCCAACGGGTGCCCCCAACGCGCCAAACTCGCGCGGCCCGGTGATTGACGCGCCGAATGCGCGCGCCCAGGCATTCGACGCTCAGCGGAACCTGCGGCGCAATCGGGTGCCAATCAATGCAGCTCGCGCGAACCGGCCCACTCTTGACAATGCACGAACAGCGCGGACACCAATCCGACGCACTGGCCCCCGCCTGCACGGCGATCCATTTGAAGCGCGTGCGACAGCGGAGCAACCACGCCCACGCCCGACAACGGATGCCCAACGCCCAAATCGAGGCGCACGCGCGCCCCGACCAGCAAATCCAGAAGCAACAAGGCCAAATTTAGGGCAGCAACCCGCGACGAGCGGCACCCGACCAGCGCCGAAGCCGCGGCCGCCCGACCCGCGAAGGCCAACACCACGGCCTGACGTTGATCCACCGCGTTCCGGGTCGGCGGATGGTCCACGCTCTCCCGCGTCGGAGGGGCCTCGGACATCGACTCCAGAAAGTCCTCGGACATCCACCCCAAACGGGCCGCGTACGCCGGCGCCTGACGGAACAAGAACCGTAACGCCTGATGCGCCGCGTCCGATTGACCCTCCTGGGCGCCCTACTCGCCCCGGCGGTGTCAGTGCGCCCGACTTGTCCACTGGTAGCAGCACACGCCGACCTCCGGTCAGCAGCCCAGACGGAGTCCGCTTGCCGCACGGCCCAGGAGGTGGTAGCCGCATTCGTATGCCCTCACTGGGCGGTGCCATCAATGGCGGGTTCCTCATCTGGGACGCCTATAACGCTGTCGTTGACACAGATCGCTACTGGCGCGGTGAGATTGGACATCAAGAATACTGGACAAATATCGGCCTGAGCCTCGGTGGAAACTTTGCGCCGTGGCCCATCAACGGCGCGATCATGGCGCACCAAATGGGTAAGTTCGCGGGGACCTGGGCCGCTTCAAAAGTCCTGGAGGCCTATCGTCAGGGCGACCCACTTGCCCGCGCCTTGGTCAACTGGATGCGCCGAAACGGCTGGATCAACGCCAATGACCCAACTTTTGTTGCCTTGCCAGAACGACCGCCGGGTCAGTTTGGCAGAGGTCGCGAGATAGATATTCTCGTTGGAGAAGCCTTCGCCGTTCCGTTCTCCGTTTGGGCTCCGGTTGATGCCGTCGCTACACTTATTGTCAACAGGCAAGACGGAGAGGAGTTGGCTCGCTCGGAAGTGGTTCTTTTTCGTGGACTAACGCATCTAGAAGTCGCACCAGAACTGATTTCCCAGTTGCCGGCAGGGCAGGCGAGGGTGATGCTCGATGCCGGTGATGGTGGAAGCCCACGCCTTCTTCTAACGTTGAACATGCGTGACAATGCGCCTGTCGCCGACGAAGAACAGCCGGTCATCGAAACGCCGACCCTAAGCGCTGTCGTGTCGGCAACGCGCCTTGACCCGACTGATCTGCCGTGGACACGCTTTGACCGACCAGGCGCGATTCTTGCTGACTCTCGAATCATGGGGGAGTTTCTTGGAGACTGGGAGTGGCAGGATGCACCTGAGCTCTCTTCCGGGCAGGTGCACGTCTCAAACCCCACTTCGCGTCCACTTCACTATGTGCTTCTTGACGCCCCGCACTTCCTCGCGCCAGGTGAGAACATTATCCAATATCTGTGGGTCGATCCAGAAATGCCCCCCACACAAGTCTTGATGCAAACTTATGACGAAGATTTCTCTGGAGCGCATCGGGTCAATTTCGGCGCGGACCTGCTACCCATCGATGGTCGATTTGGGGAGGCGTTCGTGAATGGCGGTGATGTTCCGAGCAGTGGTCAGTGGTGGCGGTTGCGCATCCCTGTCGATCAGATCGGGATGGGTGGTCGCGATTTGACGGGCATTGGTTTTGCAGCCGTGGGTGGGCGTGTTCTGTGGGGGCCTACGCGACTTTCAGGTGCCGAAGATCGAGCGCCGCTGCGCGTTGCTGAAGGTGGACGCGACACGGGCGGGGCTCCGCAGGTCGATCTGGTGGTTGTCTTGGAGGCCAGTGAATCCGGAGACGCAAATGTGACCATTGCATTGGCGGATGGTGGAGAATTGCCGCTCTATTCTGGCCCCATCTACGCCGGATCGCGGGTATTCTGGTGGCAAGGCTCTGCTGAACTCCTGCGCGAGTCCGTTGCGGTCGCACAGTTGAATGGACGCCACGCCGAACCTGTGGTCCTTGAAACACCTATTCCGAACGACACCGGGCTAGTAGCAGAGATATTGTTCCCACCGGAGGGCGCGGTCGTGCGGCAAACGGTCCCCATTTTCGGGCAAGCCGGTGGGGTAGGTTTTGCCAGCTACAAAGTAGAATATCGCGCCCGCGGCACCGGCGAGGACGGGTGGCTTAAGCTCGCTGAAAGCGACCGTCCAAGCGTTGTGACACAAACTGAGATCGATGGGCGAATCGATGCAATCCTTTCACAGGAGTTGCGCAGTACCGTTTACGGAAATCTTGCCTCAATCGAAACCGGCTCTGCCCTCCACAGTTTTGAGTTTGCGCCAGAGGTACCCGTTGTGAATTCCGGTTGGATCGAGGTCAGGCTGACTGTCGTCAATGAGGCTGGCGCGATCCGAAGTGATACGCGCAGCGTGCGTGTTGGCGAGGTTGCGGACGGTCAGGCCGAGACGCGCATTGTGAGCCCGGACGGCGCTGTGACGTTGGTCGTGCCGCCGCTCAGCCTGCCTGCAGGCATGGGTGCGTTATCGATTGATCTTGCATCAAATTTGGCACACGGAGTCGCTCCAGCGCCGATTGGGCCAATCTATGAGGTGGCACCTGGCGGCCTGGAAATGGCAGCACCTGTTGCGCTGGGATTTTCCCTTTCCGGCAACTCCAACGCGGCCTCTGTCATTGCGCTGGCTCGTGATGGCTCCTGGAGCGCGATCGCCGGCGAAGTAGTGGAAGGTCAGCTGAATGTGTTTGTTAACCGGATTGAGACAGGCATGCGTTACTACCTTTCAGCGGTCCCCGCTCCGCATGTTGCAGCGCTCTTGCCTCCAACCGGCGTCCCGTGGTTCGAAGCAGGTCTGGATGAAGCACGTGGCGTCAACATGGACATCAGCGGAGCAGCATTGATCGATGGGCCGATCAATGTCGACGGCTCGACGGTTCTACAGATTGCGCATGCGTCGGAAAGCTGGGACGGTTTGGCACTCGTGCTGCGCAGCGGGACTTCGGCGCGAGTTGTGCCGCTCGGATCAGAGGCGCTCAGCCTCTCAGCGGACCTCGCCGCCCAACCCGCCGCGCTGGTGGCAGATGGGACTGCGCGGGTCGGGGTGCTGCGCCTTGATCGCTTTTTTGAATCGCAGATGATAGTTGACCGAATTGATTTGGTCCGCATTACCTCCGCTGCATGGCGAACATTCGTGGCCCTCCCGATAGAAGGGCGGGAAATCGGATTGATCTCTGCTGTGGCGGGGCCATTGCCGGATCAGGGCCGACGCTATTTGACCCCAATGGGTGAAACGCTTGTTGCTGCAGGAGGGTCGGGTGCAGCGGATGTGCTGGCTGATGGCAGCTACAACTTTGCATTCACTGATGAGCATGGCGTCTTGCAGACATACGGTCTGCTAATTGATCAAACACCTCCGCAAATCTCTCCGGTGTCCCCTGAGGAAGACACGACTAGCGCGGCCCTCCAGGCACAGTTTGCGTTGAGCGATGATGGTGCCGGTTGGGATGTAGCTGCGCTCGATGTCCGGCTGAACGGTGATCGGGTCTCGAACGACTATATCAACGCGACAAGTGATGGTTTGGTTTCAGTCCGGTTCGGCGAGATGCTATCGCTGCTTTCCGTCGTGCCGGGAGACCGGCTTACCATGCAGGCGGTGGCAAGCGATAAGTTTGGCAATCTGGCAGACCCGGTAGAATTGAGTTGGATATATCGCCCCGAAGCTATCGCCATTGGTGGTGCCCGACAGTTGACGCTCGATGGAGGGGCATTTGCCAGTTGGCCAGGCGAAAGTGCGAATTTTGTCTATCTTGGTAACACCAATGGCCGAGGGACGTACAAGCAGGTAAATCTAGCCACCGGTGTGGAAAAACTGATCGAAGTGCCATTTGCACCGAAGGGTGCATTGGCCGTGGCACCGGATGGCAGAATGGCGGCGCATGATGTCGATGGACAGTTGTACTTCAGCAATGGAGATGAATGGACTGCGGTCGGTGTTTCCGGACGTGATCCGGTGTTTGGTGCCGATGGAGCGACCATCTTCGCGCAAGAGAATGCGGTCATGCGCCTGTCTGACGGGAGCTCCACACCAGAGGTGCTGTGCAGAATACCTCGGGGCGCGCGAGTCGAGCGGCCGTCTGCGTTTGGTAACCTGATCGTCTTTACTCAAGTCATTTATCATCGGACGCTATGGTCCTGTGACCCCCGTACACGGGTAGTGACGCTGATCAGTCGCGATGCCGATAATCCCGAGCTGCGCGACACGGACGTTGTCGGATTGGGTAGTGACTTGCTCTATGCGCGTAACGCTGGCCGCAGTGGGCTATGGCGCCTGCATTTTGGCACAGGCGGAGAAACCACTATCCTGCCGGCTGGTTTTGTTGCGACTTCGCGTCGCCCGGCGATTTCGCCAGATGGGACGACGTTGATTTTTGAAAGCGATGCCTCGGGTCAGACTGAAATCTGGGGGATCGACCTGTTGGCTGGGTTCGCATTCACTGTTTCGCCGAGCGTTTTTGCATCCACGGAGCCGCAAGACCTGATGCTTCAGATTTCACAGAATGGCTCAGAGAGTATCGTCAGTGCGGAGTTGTTGGCAGCCGATGGTGTGGCACTGGCGCGGTCGACCGCAATTGACAGATCGGCACCGGTCCTGACGGTGCCTGCAGGTACGCCCGATGGAGAGTTGCAGGTTGTTATTACGCTTGGCAACGGCCTTGTTCTCGCACAGGCGGTGAAAATTGATTCAACCGAACCAGCATTGCTCCTACGCGACCCAATTACTGGGGCGTTGATCGACCAGTCTGTTTTGACTGTAGATCAGCAATTTGTTGTTGATGCCGAGGACAACAGCGCCTCACGAACTGTATTGCGTGTCGCCGGACAGGAGGACAAATTGCTAGTGGGTCAAGTCAGCTTTGCAGACTTGCCAGAAGGCGCAGTAATTGTTGTCACTGATGCGGCAGGAAACAGCAGAGAGTTGCGGGCTTCGACTTCAGCTGGCTCTCGGCAAACACCAGAGCCAGGGCAAGATGATGAAGCGCGTGACCGGGTCGACAGCCAGGAAACCAACACCGAAGCGCAGAACGAGGAGGGCGCGGTCACTGACAATGAGAACTGGACGATCTTACTGTTTATCCTGATATTGATCCTCGCGGCCGGCGGGTATCTTCTTTGGCAGCAGCGGCGCAGTCAATGATATCATCGCGCTCCTTTTTTGTCGGATGTTGTTGCTTCGCATTGCCTGTGTGGGGCGGAGAATTGCTCTTGGAAGTGCCCCCCGAAACCACCTCGATCATGCCGCTTGTCAGTCTCTATCCCAACTCCGATCCTAGCGAGCCGCCTCTTGCAACGGCTCTTGAGTCGGGGGCAGTTGACTATGAAGGTAATGGCCCGGTCTGGATCGGGTTAAGCGGTTTTCCGGGGAGATTAGGGCCATTCGATGACGGCGAAAGTGTCCGTTTTGGAGAAATCAGTTTAGTGGCCCCTTCGGGAGGGGTCGCTCGGTTCGGGATCCTTGCTGGTGACGGAGGGCTTGTTGGGACCCTTTATGCCGGCACAACGGCAGTTCTTCCTGCAGGGACCTATGATTTGAGGCGCGATCTGGGCGAAGAGACCTTTTCCATCGTCGTCTCGGCCAACGACGTCACCGAGGTTGGTTTAGGTGTTGTCCGTATGGACTGGAATGGGAGACCTATTTCGCCAGTCTACTTTGCAGATGCAGAAACGCGGCGAGTTTATGCGACAGCGCTTGCCGGAGAAGATGTTGCTCTTGGCGAAGGGCGATATCTAGCCTCGACAGGCGCCAATGAGCCGGTATCAGAGGTGAATGTCGTGGCGAATGAGGTGACCGAAACACGCGTGTTGAAGGTGCGTCTCGAAAGCCTGATTGTTCAGCAGACTCGCATAAATATCGGTGAATGGGCGGCGATACTCACATCCGATGAGACCTTGACGCTGCTTGCACAGGGCGACAATCGCCTGTTTCACGATGAGCTAGGGGCTCTTGAGGCAATGGCAGGCGTGCCAGAAACCATCTGGATGAACACCGATGGGTCGTACCCCCGGATAAGTGGGTTAGCGGTAGCGATCGCAGAGGGGAGCTCGCCATTTATTGCAGGGGGCCTTGCGGAAATATTGGTCGAATTGCCCTCGGGTTCGAACGTGACAGTGATCCTTTCTCAAGGGTCAAACAGACTCGCAAGCCAATTCGAAAATATGAATGGGCAGGCCGTGCTTGACGTCTCCCTCCCCCAGGACCTGACCATGGATCCAGTGACGTTGGATGTCACGGCAACGCGATTGATCGACGGGCGGGAATTCTCTGGTCAGGTCACCGGAATTCCGATCCACCTACCGCCAGGTGATCTGATTTCTGGAGTTGCAGTAGCTGACGTAACTGCGACGACAGTATCGCTAACTTGGGAATTGGACTTGCCGATGCCTGTTAACATTTATCGGAACCAATTCCCCCGCCCGCTTAATGGCCAACTTCCTGTCACAGATAGCATGTATCAGGACATTGGCCTTTCTGCGGGAAGGGTCTACACCTACCGCGTGTGTCCCGTGGATGACCTCGGGCTTCAGGGCGCCTGTGGCACGGTGCAGACGGCCACCGCCCAAAGATGATCGCCAGCACTCAAATGTCATCCCCTCACACTGATCGCGGCGCCTCCAGCCGACCCGCCGTCAGGCATGTCCCATTATGAACTTGAATGCACTAGCTTCCTCCGCACAGCAGACTTTGACAAAGTTGGCTAAGTCCCGGCAGAGGCTCTCGCAATGAGACCCATTATGTACCCACCGCGAGACAAGGGCAGGGGGCAGTCATGCCGGCGGGCAGGGGAAATCTTGTCTGACCGGCAAGGCGGACCGAAACTCTGCGGCTCTGCGCATATTTTTTGGGGCTAGAAAGTCGGCGGTGTGCAGGCGCTGATGACCCGGCACACCGTGGTTCCGATATTGCGAAAGCGATGCGGTTGGCGGCTTTCAAAGAGATACCCTTCACCAGCCTGGAGGACCCTGACCTG
>Ga0316207_10003977_pt1 | contig 13242 bp, 7 predicted proteins | sample 6weekpyrite_MG_FD_204943 | JGI IMG/M metagenome (GOLD analysis project Ga0316207, IMG submission 204943) | Microbial mat bacterial communities from mineral coupon in-situ incubated in ocean water Damariscotta River, Maine, United States -... | ecosystem: Environmental > Aquatic > Marine >... | reverse complement strand
ACCGAAGCATTCTGGCATTTCCGCACCAAAGAACGACTGTAAATGCTCTACTAGTTTTCCTGCCAGGTTATGTGCTGCATCTATATCAGTTTCAGGCAATACCAATAGGAAACTATTCTCACTATATCTACAAACTAGATCAGCCCAGCGTAATTCAGAACGAATACCTCGGCATAGTTGCAGCATCGTTCTTTCAATATTTTCAACTGTCGAGCAATCAAATTCAAACTGGATAAGTGATAAAGGATTTTCATATCGTCGACAGCGAGATATAAGAGGTTCGAGATCCCGAATCAAACCACGCTGATTTAATGCGCCTGTATTTTCATCTGTCAAAATCAGTCTTTCAACACGCTCTTGTAAACTACGAATCTCTGTTATATCCGTGTAATAACCCGCCTCGATCGAGCTGCCCGATGGTGACTTCAGCGTTTGATATTCGCATCCCAGGTAACGAGGCACCTGGTTAGTTCTATATTTAACTTCAAGACACTCTGGCTTGCTAAAAAGGCCCGCCAACTGATATTTTTTGGCATTTTCCTGGTCCAGACCTATCAACTGGTTAAGAGACAAATTAGTAAGGATCTTCATTCTTTTGTTGGCCCACATAATACGGCCATCATCATCGAACAAAATCATCCCTACCGGGCTTGCCTGAAATAACTCAGTCATCCAGATAGTATCAATTGGATCCGCCATACTAATTCCCCTGCATCATCGATTCTGTGTTTTACACTATTTTTAAAATATCTGTGAAATTGTATCGTCCAGGCAGATATTTTCTTTAGTAACATGTCCTATAGTTTAATCAAAATCAATTAAAACAATAACTTAAGGTAATCTAATCTAATCCAGTAACGGAAATTTGACACTCAAATACATAACATTCTTTAGCTTTATTCTAATAAGTCGATACAGGGATAATGAATGAAACTATTCAAATTGATACGAATACTATCAAACGGCGCTTTATTGCCCTTAATCGGGATCGTGTCGATCGTATCAATCAGTCACTCCGCTGGCGCCAACGTGATTTTCTAAAGTTACTTCCATTACTTTTCCATATAAATGACGAATCCCTGCCAGGATTTATATCAAAAGAGACACCTGCTGGCATCAGTAACTACAAACCACTCAAAGTCAGCATTGATGCGGCCAAAAGAATTAACAAGAAATTTACACACAGTAAGCGTGCCTTATCGCGCTACGATATCTATTCAATTTTCTTGACAGGTAGTAGTGGCACTATTGCCCATACTGACCAAAGTGATTTTGATATCTGGCTCTGTCATAGATCTGATATGGATCAAGAGGAAATCGATCTACTTGAAGAAAAGGCCAACGCCATTAGCAAATGGTGCGCATCGCTGGAGCTCGAAGTACATTTCTTCCTTATGAGCCAGGAACGTTTTCGTAGCCATGAACCCGGCACTATGAATAGTGAACACAGTGGTACTGCACAGCACCATTTATTACTCGAAGAATTTTATCGTACAGGGATATACCTGGTTGGTCGTTACCCACTCTGGTGGCTGGTTCCTCCCGAGCACGAACATGACTACGACAATTACGTAAAGCAACTTATCCATAAAAAACAAATTCGCGATTTTGAAGTAATCGACTTTGGTGGTCTTAATAATATACCAGCAGAAGAATTCTTTGGCGCCTCACTATGGCAAATTTATAAAGGAATTGACTCTCCTTATAAATCTGTCTTGAAGATTCTTCTTATGGAATCTTATGCAAATGAATACCCTAATATCGAATTGCTTTGCCTGCGTTTAAAAAAACTTATCTATAACAATGTCACCGACCTGGTTGAAATTGATCCTTACCTTATGATGTGTCACAAAGTTGAGGAATACCTGACTTTACGTGATGAACCACAACGACTTGAACTTGCACGTCGCTGTTTTTATTTCAAAGTTGATATTCAACTAAGCAAGGTTGTCAACGACGATAGCTTGCGCACTGAAATGTTAACAGACCTTATTAATCAATGGGGCTGGGATGATGCACACTTGCTGATGCTGGATTCTCGTCAAACATGGAAAATTCATCGCGTACTAGATGAACGAAAAAAGCTCGTTGATGAACTAACACGCAGCTATAAACTATTATCTGGATTTGCAAATCAGTATGCAAATAATGCACAAATTGATCAACGCGATATGACAATACTTGGTCGAAAATTATATGCCGCATTTGAACGTAAATCAGGCAAGGTAGATATTGTAAATCCAGGCATTTCACCTAATTTACTTGAGGATCAGCTATCGTTTGTTGAGTCTGATAATAATTGGTTACTCTTCCGTGGCAGAGTTAGCAATAGAGAACGTAACCGTAATACACCGCTTAAACACAGTCGCAGCATTATCGAATTATTGTGCTGGTGTCATTTTAACCATCTTATCGGACACAATACCTCACTATTTTTACAGACGACTGACAACAGAATTAATCTTCGCGAAGTAAAACAAATTTTGTCATCGCTAGATGGTCAGTTTCCTCGCGGTGGCATCCCTAAAACTGATATTAATCTCTATAGCAAAGCTAGCCATGCTGTCAGGGCAATTTTATTTATCAATGTAGGTATTGACCCTATGTCAGCCCACAACAGGGAAGATAGACAGATCGTAAGTAATCGAACCAATGCCTTAAGTTATAGCGGTTTACTCGATAACCTGGTTCTTAGCATTGATCAGGTTTCTATTAATACCTGGCAAGAAGTTTATTCACAAACATACACAGGAATTAACGAAGTTATGGAATGCCTGTGTAAAAATATACAAATGTCTAGTGTTAGCAATAATCATATTCTACCTATCATTAGTGCTTTTAGTTTTTCTTCGACACTCGATCATACACTGGCGCGACGCGTTGAAACCATTTTTAATGATGTAATTCGCTTCTTTCATCGTAGCGATATATCAGACTCCGCCAGATATATCATAGGTGTTGAAGATAACTACTACTTACTCCAGGAGCGCAATACTGATCAAGCTAAGCCTATCGTTAGTTATAAACGTGTTGGCAGTTATTCATCCTTGCTCGACTGCCTGTCTCATGCCGAAGACAAATATTCCCCTGTTGTATTTGATGAGCTGACTCTTCAGGATCATTTCCTGCCATCAATCTATGCGACTCATCACGAAGGACAAATTGATGTTTACGCTCATATTGAAGGCAATACCGCCAATGTTTATGTACTGGATGAAAAAGGTGCATTATTTTTTACAAAACATGATTTTTATAATTTAGCGACAACCATGGCGCACTACGATGCGTTTTTCTATGCGGTCATGCAAAGACTTAACGGCTATTGTCTCGACAGTGATGATGCCGTGCCATTAAAGGCCAACTTTTACACCCTCAGGGAAATTCCTCGTAAATGGGATATTAAACCCTACTATGTTGATCCCATGGCCGAGCCTGTTAACCCACTCGATGTCACTGTTATTATTGAATTCATCGCCAGTAATATTAATTACCGTGTTTTTTGTAATGATCGCGAATTTTCATCACTACAGTATGGTGATGATGTCTTCAAATACCTTGCTGAACATATTATTTCGCTACGACATGGTAAATCTAATTATCCGCTCTATATCAGCGATATAGACCTGCCTTTTCAACCCTATAATGCTGAATCTGAAAAAGCGCCACAAACCATCAACTTTCTTCAATACAAAGTAAAATTTGAACAGCAACTTAATCAGGCACTGGAAGAATTAGCACAACTTCAACGTAACTTTGCCTCATAGCACTACCTTGCAAATCTCTGCCTGGCTGCGTAGAGTTACAATATTATTTAATATAATCATAAACCTATGACGCATGCCCAACTGCGAAGACATATAATCCCGATCACCATTGGTATCGGCCTGGTTGCTTTCTCCCTGGTCTTCCAGCTTTCGGATAACAATTTTATTAAAAATCTGCGTGATCGAATGGAATGGATTGCCTACGACCTTCGCCTGCAATTCACCTTACCTGATAAACCAGAACCTCATGAGAATATCGTCATCATTGATATTGACGATAAATCTCTCTCCGCCGAAGGACGCTGGCCATGGCCCAGGGAAAAAATTGCACTGTTAACTGAAAAACTTACTAAAGCGGGTGTCGCTATTAGCGTTTTTGACATTATTTTCTCAGAACCGCAAAAAAATCCGGCCATTACAATATTAGATCTTATCGACACCTCGGCCATCGATAAAATTGTTACCGATACGTTAATCAATATCGCTGACCAAATTGATGGTGACGTTGCTCTTGCCACCAGCATATATTCAGCTAGTAATGATGATGATGGTGATGATTTTCATAATGATATTGTCATGGGCTATGCGTTTATTGGTGACAAGGAAGAATATGGTGTTATTGGATTGCCATTAAACGTTACCAACCAGGACCAGCTAACAAACACTTCAATTCGTAAACAGCCTGGTTACTTATCTAACCTTGAAATCTTACAAGGTGTCGCTAATAACGGTGGCTTCCTGTCAGTTGATCCTGATGCCGATGGTGTGATTCGTCGGGCAAACCTAATATACGAATATAAAGGTAATTTTTATCCTTCACTCTCACTAGAGGCGATTCGTCTATTCTTTGGCAGTGAAACTATAACAATGAAAACAGCGCAGATTGCTGATCTTGATGTTGTAGAATATCTTTCACTTGATGTTGTAGAAATTCCCACAGATGGCAGCGGGGCAGTTTTAGTTCCATACCGCGGCCCGTCATACAGTTTTAATTATTTTTCTGCCACTGACATCCTTAATGACACCGTTAAACCTGAACTATTTGAAAAGCTGGAAAGTACTATTGCCTTCATTGGCGCCACTGCAACCGGGTTAAATGATTTAAAGTCTACCCCTGTAAGCCGCATTTACCCGGGGGTTGAAATACACGCCAGTATTGCTGCTGGTATTATTGATTCTACCGAAGTCTCCGGCGTCGACGAGAGTGAGGCCTTAGTACCACTGACGTTCCCGGCCGAACCAGAATGGGCCCAAGGCCTTAACTTCATCATTACCCTGGTACTAGGCTTGGCGCTTGCCATCCTGCTTCCGTTTATGAACCCGCTTAACTCAATCTTCCTATTCGCCAGTACGGCAGGGGGCTTGTTAGGTTTTAATATCTGGTTATGGGCGGAATATAATTTTGTCGTTGCCGTTGCCAGTCCCTTTGTCATGATTTTTTTACTCGCAATGTCTAACTTGGCCTATGGTTTTATTTTTGAATCTCAGGCTAAAAAGGCACTGCACGATCAATTTGGTCAATACATTCCACCTGCTCTTGTCGATCAAATGGCTGAAAGTGATCAGGATCTGGGGTTTGAAGGTGACCGGCGTGAAATGACGGTTTTATTTGCTGATATTCGCAGCTTCACCACCATCAGTGAATCACTAACACCAACTGAACTCAAAGACATGCTGAACCGCTTCTTTACCCCCATGACTGAAATTATTTTTAATAAGCAGGGCACGATTGATAAGTATGTCGGTGACATGATCATGGCTTTCTGGGGGGCACCTCTACAAGATGATGACCACGCCAAACATGCTATTGATGGTGCACTGACTATGCTGGAAAAAGTAGATGCCATGAAACCGGAAATGGATGCCCTTGGCTACCCACCTATTAATTTAGGCATTGGTTTAAATACCGGTTTTATGAATGTTGGTAATATGGGTTCTGAATTCCGCAAGGCCTATACGGTTCTCGGTGATGCGGTAAATCTTTCCTCACGACTGGAAGGCTTAACCAAACAATATGGTGTTAAGCTAATTGTGGGTGAAAACACCCGAGAAGGGCAGGATGACTACGTATTCCGGCGTCTTGATAAAGTTCAGGTTAAAGGTAAAACTGAACCGGTGGTTATTTACGAGCCCATTTGCCATGTAGACCAGTCAACCGATGCCTTGCTCGCAAACTTAGCCGAACACGAAAAGGCACTTGAACACTATTACGCCAGGGAATGGAGTGAAGCAAAACGTATCTTTAAGGAACTGCATGAAGCGGATCCAGATAGAATGATCTACAGCATCTACCTGGATCGCATGTCGAGTATGAACGAGCTACTGCTTACCGAAGACTGGGATGGTACCTTCGAGCATACTAGCAAATAAGTATGACTATACTAGGCTCCACCACCAATATCATCAAACTTACCGGCGCCTGAAACACCGATATCGACCGGGTTGCCCATGCCATCCACCCCTGAACCACCCAAGCCAAAGTAACCTATAAAGGCTTCGGCATTTGGTCCGACCAAGGCACCACCTGCAGAACCATGTAGTATCGAGATACCCGCTGGGCATCCTGAACAGCCTGACATAATAGGAATCTCGCCACCGCTTGCCAGGTTAGCAAGGGGCACATCCATCACACCATCCAGGGTTATGCCACTATAAATACGACCATTACCACTTAATCCACCGCCAAAAGCGACAATTTTATTGGCACTAAAATCTATGTCGATAAACAGGCTACCCGTTACTAGTGCACCAGTTTCATCACGGAAGCTCGGGCCTGCTGCAAAACTATAGGTTGTAAAATCCATCCGTGAATCAATTGCAGACTGGGGTGTGATATTCGGGCTATACACAAAGGCTAGGCCTGTTAACAAACTGGTAGGAACGCCGTTATCTTCAACCTCCACATCACTACTGGCCCAACGCCCCCAGTTAATACCCAGCATGCCATCACCGCCTTGCTCAGTTGCCTCACCTCCAAGTAACACATTAAATTCAGCACTGCCAAAGGCATCCAGTATGATTGATGATACGGGTTGATTACCCACACCATTGACCGTAGCAAGATCAATCAGGGCGTTAATCCCTTCACGGCCAAAAATACCCCCTGCTCCATCATCACCGGGTGAAATGCCAGCAATCGCCAAACCGGCACCAGCAGGAGCGGGTGTACCGACTATAAAAGATTGTGTCGACGTATTGAGGACACCCGTGGTTGTAGTGACTGTGCTTTGATCACCCGATGTAAATATCGTTCCACCATCATCTCCCGTTGACGTTGTGCCATCATCTTCCCCCGAAGTTGTGGTCGTTCCTGCTCGACTAATCAAGATAGTAGGGGGATTGGTAATCGTCTTAGGTGCCTCCCCTTGGGAAGGTACGTTAAAGAATTGATCAGTGCCAAATTCTTGCGAGCCACCGTCATTAGCCATAACGATTGAACCTTCGAGTACGGTACCGACGATGCCTTTCACACCTGCGCCACACTGCCCATCGCAGATTTGAATAACATAATGCGTACCGCGCACACCCATGGTGGCGACGGGCGTTTTAACTTTGTATTTATCGCGAGATGATTTACCAATGGCACCGGTAATGCTGCGCATACCACCCTTAAGTAAACTTAGCGCTGCGCTCTTGTTCTGATCTTTTTTATCTTTGAATTTATATTCGTCAATGCGAAAAACGGTATTCGCCTTCAGCACCACCAGTTGGTTATCGACAAAACGAAGCTGCACACGCGACTTATTCCCCACCTTGATGGTGTCACCCTCAAAGACCTTACCACGGCGTTTTAATTTTTTTTCAACGCCATCTTTACTGGTCGTAACAACACTACCAATACTGATAATAGCCTTGCCGACACCGGGAGCTGCCTGTACAGGCGTAATAACAATACTCAGGCATACCAAGCCAGTTGATACTATGGCTTTTATAATAAATCGATTCATAACATTCTCTTGTTACATACCCAACATAAGCATGTCATCTTCTTACATCGGAGGAGTCGCCGCGGTAAACAAGCCTGCACCTGAAACACCGACAGTACCAGTGGCATCATTAAGACCAAAATAACCAATTGCTCCTTCCGCCCCCGGGCCAACAAATCCAACGCCCGCTGTTCCCGTTAAGCTGAGTCCCGCAGAACAAATGCCCCCCGTACACAAACCTCCAAGATCTAACTCAGTACCCGACGCCAGTGCAGTAAAGCTAACCGGTGATATCAGGTTTAGTCCTGTATAAGTACGTCCATTGCCAGCTAAGGTACCACCAAAGGCTGTAATTGATTGGGTTGAGAAGTCAGCTGTAAAATTCACTGAGCCACTAACAATTGCACCAGACTCATCTCGAATACTCGGCCCAGCGGTTAAATTATATGTATTGGTACTCATAAAGGTAGTAAGGGTACTTGGTAACGTGTCATTATCACTGTAGACAAAGGCAAAACCTGGATCCAATAGGCTAGTGGTCACACCGTCATCCTTGAAATCAAATGTACCGTTGTTCCAACGTCCCCAGTTAACACCCAGCATACCGTCGCCACCTATCTCTGTGGCCACACTGCCGGTAATGACGGCGAAGGCTGCTGATCCCATCGGATCAAGAATAAATGCGGACACAGGTTGATTACCGACCATATTGATTGTGGCAATATCAATTAAGGCATTATTTCCTTCCTGCCCAACCGTACCGCCTGCTCCATCAATACCCGGTGAGATCCCTGCAAGTGCAATCAAAGCCCCGTTGGGTGCTGCTGTACCCTGAATGAAAGTGACAGGTGCCGCTGGATCGATCGTGCCTGTTGTCGTTGTTAGCGGCTCTTCACCCGCCGTAAACACGACAGTGTCGTCAATCACGAGTGTATCGCCATCACCTTCTGTTGAACCATCACCATCAACGGGCACATCATCACCATTAGATGTTGTCGCACGGCTGATCAACACGGTAGGTGGGTTGGTAATCGTCTTGGGTGGTTCATCCTGAGATGGCACATTGAAAAATTGATCGGTACCAAAAGTCTGTGAACCGCCGTCATTACCCATGACAATCTGGCCTTCCAGTACGGTACCGACAATACCCTGAATGCCTTCACCACAATTTCCATCACAAATTTGTATTACGTAATGTGTACCGCGCACACCCATGGTGGCCACAGGCGTTTTAACCTTATACTTATCGCTTGGCTTTTTACCAATGACGCCGGTAATGCTACGCATACCACCTTTAAGCAGGCTTAAGGCTGCACTCTTGTCTTTATCATTTTTATCTTTGAATTTATATTCGTCAATGCGAAAAACGGTATTCGCCTTCAGCACCACCAGTTGGTTATCGACAAAACGAAGCTGCACACGCGACTTATTCCCCACCTTGATGGTGTCGCCTTCATAGACCTTACCGCGGCGTTTTAATTTTTTTTCAGCGCCGTCTTGACTGACCGTCACTACTTTACCGATACTGATAATCGCCTTTCCCACGCTGGTTGCAGCTTGTGCGGACGAGACAGCAAAGCACAGACTAAACAGCGCTACTGGTAGGATTGCTTTTAAGATAGATTGTTTCATTAACTACTCTCCATCTCATGCGTATTAAGCATGAACTTCTACGACTAAAAAGTATAACGGGCACTCACTTGCGCACGTGTTCTATCATAATCATTCAAGGTTATATTCGAATCATTACGTGTATAGTAAAGTCCTGCGCCCAGGCTCCAGTTATCATCAACCAGGTAACGTCCGGTCACCGATGCCTGGTATAAGTACTCATTCCTGGTTTTGCTGGTTAGGATATTCTCACCACGGTAGTGACTTTTTTCCACGGCAAGTGATGCTGTCAGGCTTGTTTTATTGGTCGGAATAATTTGCAGTGCTGCTCTTGCTCCACCAAAATTACGTTGAGCAGTTGATCGTGCTGCTTCCGAGTCTGTATGCGCATCTTCAAAACCAAGATAGACATTTCCGGAAACAGTAGGGCGCCATTTCATCGCATATTGATGGGTTAATCCGGTGCCCAGAATATACAAAGATGAATCACGAATATTCTGACCAGGGTAACCTATCTGGGCGACCTGTAATTGTGTGTCCCAGTTCGTTTTCTGATTAAGCTGATGCGTCCAGCTTCCTGCCAGGCTCACGAGGCTACGATTATCCTGATCGTTTAACTCAAATTCCTGAACCTGTCCTGTAATGCCAAACCTATTATCACCACTACGCCACCTAACCCCCGCATAGATATTCCAGGTTTCTGTTTCAAAATCATCATCAGCTGAATTAAACCGTGCCGATACATCTGCACCCAATATCAACTGTTTGCCCGGTTCAAATGGATGTACTAACTTGCCACCTGTGGTGACAGTCATATACTCATCATCCTCTTCAAGTGATCCCCCCGTCAAACTCAGCGGTATACCAAACAATGGACTAAAAAATGTCCCGTCAGCCGGCGCACTATTGATATTAGTATCATGCCCAACTGCCACTTCGACATAAGCGCTACCCGTTGATTGATACTCTGCTTCGCGAAGACGAATAATCCTGAGAAAATTTTTCACATTCGCGACGACTTCTTCTGGCGGGTTCTTTGCCAGAACTATTTCAAATTCCTGCCTGGCACGGGTGTCTTCTTTTAATAAAAAGTAACCGCGTGCTAATTCAACACGGGCACGATCATTATCCGGGGTAGTCAGAACCACGCGCTCAAGTGCCAGCAGACCTTCACTCACCTGGCCGGAATCGATTGCTGCCAGGCCATAGACATAATCAAATGCCGGGTCGCCTTCAAGCTCATCACGGAATTTAAGTGCCATTTCGTATGCCTGCTTGGCCTTGCCTTGCTTACGGAGCGTCTCAACCTGATTGGCATTAAATGCATCGGCGATCGCGACGGGTGCTGCCAGTGCAATACATAGTCCCAATAACATGCTGTTTATTTTTATTGCAGGATTCATGCTTCTAACCTTTACGCTATATATAGATACTCTAGACGCTACATGATGACGGGTCATCAACGAATTCTCAAGCAAATCTGTGTCAGTATTTTCCTTAATGCAGCTATTTTGTTCCTGTGAGACAATATGGGCGATTTTATGCAATTTGGCTTTTTTTAGAGCACGCCAGAATCCTTATAAAAAAGAATAAATACAATAACCTACATGATAACCACACCTTTACAGCGTTTAATCGCTTTTCTCGATAGTTTCTCTGAGAAAGTGGGACGTTCAATTGCCTGGCTAACCCTTTTGATGGTGATCACCCAATTTTCCGTGGTTGTATTGCGTTATCTTTTCAATACTGGCTGGATAGCCATGCAGGAGTCGATACTTTACATGCATGCGCTGGTCTTTATGCTTGGCGCGGCCTATACGCTCAAACACGATGGCCATGTGCGCGTCGATATTTTTTACCACCGGATGAGCCTGCGTGGTAAAGCCTGGGTTGATGTACTTGGTACCCTGTTACTGCTCTTGCCCGTTTGCCTGTTTATTTTCACCTATAGCTGGGACTACGTTGCTAGTTCATGGGCGCTACTCGAGGGTTCTCGAGAGGCCGGCGGCCTCCCTGGCCTATTTTTGCTCAAAACTAGCATCATACTCATGGCTGGCTTGCTCATCTTGCAGGGCCTCTCACTGCTATTAAAAAATCTACTCGTGATTAACGGGAATGGCCATGACTGACTATCTTGCCCTGCTCATGTTCATTTCTGTGTGCCTGGTGCTGTTATCGGGTTACCCGGTTGCATTGAGTCTTGCAGGTACCGCGCTCGCCTTTGCCTTCATTGGTGCCAGTACCGGTCACTTCGACACTGATTTTCTTGAGGCGCTGCCAAACCGCCTGTTTGGCATAATGGAAAATGAAACCCTCATAGCTGTACCGCTATTTGTCTTTATGGGCATCATGCTCGAACGCTCCAAGGTGGCAGAAGGGCTACTTGAAACCATGGCCTCCTTATTCGGCTCCATGCGTGGTGGTTTAGGTATATCAGTGACACTGGTCGGGATGTTACTTGCTGCCAGTACCGGTATTATTGGGGCTACCGTCGTTACCATGGGCTTACTCGCCTTACCGACAATGCTGCGAAGAGGTTATGATCCTGCACTGGCGAGCGGCACCATCTGCGCTTCGGGGACACTCGGTCAGATCATTCCGCCTTCGATCGTACTCGTCTTGCTGGGTGATGTGCTTTCCTCTGCCTATCAGCAGGCACAACTCGACATGGGGATCTTCTCACCAGAAACCGTCTCGGTTGGTGATCTGTTTGCCGGTGCTTTACTGCCTGGCTTAATGCTGGTGGGTCTCTATCTACTTTATATTACTGGCATGGCATGGCTGAAACCAGACAGCATGCCCAGCCTGCCCGAATCAGAACAACAGCAACAACAATCCGGTCTCGCGCTACGCGTAATAAAAGTCTTGTTACCACCTTTGCTACTGATCGTTGCAGTATTGGGTTCTATCATGGGTGGGCTGGCTACACCTACAGAGGCTGCTTCGGTTGGCGCTACGGGTGCTATTCTATTAGCGATACTGAGTGGTGAATTCACTTTTAACCGCTTACTTGAAGTCATGCGTAACACAACGCGTGTCACCAGTATGGTATTTCTGATCTTTATTGGTGCCTCGATTTTCTCACTGGTCTTCAGAGGCTTTGGCGGTGACGACATTGTCGCTGAGCTATTAAACAGTCTACCAGGTGGCGTATTCACCGCGATGCTGGTGGTTATGTTACTGATGTTTTTACTTGGCTTTATTCTCGATTTTATTGAAATAACCTTTGTTGTCGTTCCTATTGTGGGTCCTATCCTGTTAGCAATGGGGCTCGATCCTGTTTGGCTCGGCGTTATGATAGCGATAAATTTACAAACCTCTTTCTTAACACCACCGTTTGGATTTGCACTGTTTTACCTCCGTGGTGTCGCGCCAGCAGAAGTCACAACAGTACATTTATATAAGGGCGTCATGCCCTTTATTGCTATACAGCTTGTTGCACTATGTTTAATCGCTTATTGGCCCGACATTGCAACCTGGCTACCCAATAAAATCTACGGCTAGCTTTTTTCCTTAGCGAGCATTTAGATAAGCGCGTTCTGAAACATTATGCCAGGCAGTTGCTTGATCACGGAAAGTCTTAAATGACTCAAATACCTTTTTTGAAACCTTATCTTTCGCGCCAACTTCAGCAACGACCTCATCAGACAGTGTTTTGAGTTTTTTCAGGACATCATCAGGGTAACGACGTAAGTCGACTTTATGCTTATTCACCAGGGTATCAAGGGCCTGGTTATTTTGCGCCGTGTACTCGGACAACATATCCTGGTTCGCTACACGCGAAGCATGAAGCACGATTGATTGCAGATCAGCTGGTAACGACTCAAGAACTTTTTTATTTACAAAACACTCAAGCGTTGTGCCTGGCTCATGCCAGCCAGGATAATAATAATGCTTGGCCGCCTTATACAATCCAAACGCAAGATCATTATATGGACCAA
>Ga0316207_10003976_pt1 | contig 13244 bp, 14 predicted proteins | sample 6weekpyrite_MG_FD_204943 | JGI IMG/M metagenome (GOLD analysis project Ga0316207, IMG submission 204943) | Microbial mat bacterial communities from mineral coupon in-situ incubated in ocean water Damariscotta River, Maine, United States -... | ecosystem: Environmental > Aquatic > Marine >... | reverse complement strand
GTCTACAAAGTATGCGACATTGACACCGCGCCAGTAGAATCACTTGGCCCGGCAATCAGCAAGCATCCAAGTTTTCCCCAAGGGGTAAACGCCGGTTTTATGCAGATCATCAACCGTGGCCACATTCGCCTGCGTGTATTTGAACGCGGCGCAGGTGAAACCCTGGCCTGCGGCACCGGTGCCTGTGCCGCGATGGCGGTTGGCCATCAGTGGGGCGAACTGGACGAAAAGGTAAAAGTTGATTTGCCTGGCGGCCAATTATTGATACGCTGGCAGGGTGATGCCGAACCCGTTTGGATGACCGGCCCAGCCACACATGTATTTGAAGGAAAAATAGAAATATGAGCAGTACGCAAGACTCACAAGCCCAGCAGCCAATCACGCTTGATGCCGAAAGCATTGCCGAATACCTACATCAAAACCCTGAGTTTTTCGAAGAAAACCCGGACGTACTAGCCGAATTAAACATCAGCCATCAGGTCAGCGGCGCCATCTCTCTGGTTGAACGCCAGCTCGGCACCTTGCGTGAGCAAAACAAAAAGTTTAAAACGCAGCTAGATAACTTGATACAAATCGCTCGCGACAACGACCAACTCAATGAGCGCATGCACAAACTAACCCTCAACCTGATGGATGCTGACAACCTCAATGACATCTATATCGCCCTGGACGATAGCCTGCGCGGCGACTTTGAGGCCGATGCAGTAACGATTAAGTTGTTTGTTGATCCCAGCCAGACCAATATCGAGCCTGAAAACGATCTGATTCAAACTATTTTTGTACCCCTGGAAGACCCAAGCCTGGATTCATTCAAAACCATCCTTAGCCATGAAAAACCTGTCTGCGGCCCACTCAAACCGGAACAGCTCAGTTACTTGTTTAATGACCAAGCCGACGACATAAAATCAACGGCCTTAATCCCACTTGGCGGCGACTTCTGTTCCAGCACTGGCTGTAACTATCTCGGCATTCTGGCCATTGGCAGCCATGATAAAAATCGCTTTCACGCCAACATCGGCACTCTTTTTCTTAACAATCTGGGCGACATTCTCAGTCGCGGCATTCGCCCCTATGTTGCAGAAAAAGAAACGCATGAATGATGATAAAGCAATAAAACCCGATGGCCAGGCAATAGGCCTATTCCTGGCCTATTTGCGCAATCAACGCCAAGTCTCACCCCACACCCTCGATAATTACCAGCGCGACCTCAACAAGCTGCAAAGTTTCTGTCATCAGCAACAGATTGACGAATGGAGTGAATTGCGCGATCACCACATCCGCAGCTTCGCCGCCACGCTACGCCACAAACGCCTGGCAAGCCGCAGCATGCAACGCAACCTATCGGCAATACGATCCTTTTATAATTTTCTACTACGCGAAGGTAAAGCCCAGATCAATCCAGCCACCAGCGTCAGCGCACCGAAACAAAAACACCAATTGCCTGACGTGCTAGATGTAGACCAAGTATCCAAACTATTGGATATCAAAGCCGATGACCCACTCAGCCTACGTGACTGGGCCATCATGGAATTGATGTATTCCTCAGGGCTGCGACTCAGCGAATTAACCAATCTCAATCTGCATGACATCGACCTGCGCGATCAAACCGTACGCGTCACCGGCAAGGGTGCAAAGACCCGCATCGCACCCATCGGCCGTTTCGCCCTTGAGGCGCTACAGCAATGGCTAAAGAGCCGCATCAGTATTGCCAAATATGAAGAGCAGGCCATCTTCGTCAACAAAAATGGCACACGATTGTCACAACGGTCAATTCAAACTCGCATGCGTCAGTGGGCCACCAAGCAGGGTCTGGACAAACACGTTCACCCACACATGTTGCGCCACTCATTTGCCAGCCACCTACTGGAATCGTCCGGCGACCTGCGCGCCGTGCAGGAACTGCTCGGTCATTCCGATATCAGCACCACCCAGATCTATACCCACGTCGACTTTCAACACCTGGCCAATATTTATGACAAGACCCATCCGCGCGCCAAAAAGAAAAAGACTAGCTAGGCATCTGCTGTCCATACACAGAATAAAACAACTTCATTACCAATGGTGGCAACAAGGTGGTCAGGGCAATCACGATCACCATTGCAGCATAGACTTCATTTGAGAAAACCCCGCTGATACGCCCCAGCTCGGCAAAGATCAAGCCAACCTCTCCCCTTGGCACCATGGCTATGCCGATCATCCAGCGCACCGCCCAGGGTTCCTTGATAAACAAGACGCCGATCAATTTTCCTAACACCGCCACCAACAGCAAGAACAGGGAGAACATCCAGATAAAAGACGACTGCCAATCAATCTGATGCAGATTGAGTGACAAGCCAACCATGACAAAAAATATCGGCGTAAATAACTGAATAATGGGACGCATCTGCGACTCAATTTTTTCAGCAAATTCCGCATTGGTACGCAAGGCAATACCAAATGGTAGAAAGAAGCGCCGTGACAAGGCCAAGCCCGCTGCAAAACCACCCAGCAGCTCGGGCGCCCCAATCGCGTATGCCAACCAGGCAAAGAACAAAACTAAAGAGACAATGGTGGTGGGGATTAAACCAGGAATGGCACTAACATCATCAAAATGATTGATGACCAGCGAAATCAGTTTCGCCGCAATCGGTGCCAGCACAAAAAAGGCGGCGATAAATATCATCACTTTGCCGACATTCATCAAGCTGACGCCACCACCAACAGAAAATTCATACAGCAATGCCAATAAGATCACGCCCATGACATCATCCAGTACCGCCGCCCCCAGTACAATCTGCCCCTCAGTCGAATGCTGGCGCTTCAGATCAGCAAGAACCCGAACGGTGATACCAATGCTGGTGGCAGTTAAGGTACCGCCAACAAACAAGGCCACCAGTGGTGACAAACCGAAACCAGCATAGGCCAGAAAAAAACCAAACAACAGTGGCAACAGAAATCCGGACAAAGCAACGATAATGGATTTTCGGCCACTGCTAACAAGTCGCCGCACGTCAGTACCCAAACCTACCTCGAACAGCAACAGGATAATGCCAATCTCGGCCAACATCCTGATTGCCTCAAGCGGTTCAACCCAACCCAACAGGCTAGGCCCCAGCACCACACCGGCCAGCAGTTCACCAATCACAGAAGGGGTTTGCAGACGTGTTGCCAGCTCGGCAAAAATTCGCGCCGTTAGCAGAATCAGCAACAGGTTTAGAAAGAAACTATGTACTTCCACGACCACTACCTCAGGAGACAGGATCTATCTACAATTCTAGCAGCTCGGAAGAAAAAGACTTCGATGGAGCATTGCACCCCGCAGTTTTATTCGCCAGCCAGCTCAAGCAATAACTTAAGCTCGGCCTTCATCTGCTGCTCGTTTGGGGCGCAGAGATTGATATGGCCAACCTTGCGACCTGGCCGTGGCGCTTTGCCATACAAATGCAGATGGGAATGAGCATTAACCAACACCGCTTCGCTAGCGGGAATACCACCTATCAGATTGACCATGGCAGCGTGGCCAATGGTCTCGGTCGACCCCAGCGGCAAACCTGAAATGGCACGCAAGTGATTTTCAAACTGACAGGTGATGGCGCCATCCTGTGTCCAATGACCAGAATTATGCACACGCGGGGCAAACTCATTAGCCAACAAGTTGTCGCCAGCCTGAAATAGTTCCAAAGCCAGCACACCAACATAATCAAGCTTATCTAGGATTCGTTCGGCATACTCAACCGCCTTGGCCTGCATGGCGTCACCAGGACGAGCTATGGAAAGACGCAGAATGCCGTCCCTATGAGTATTTTCCGTCAGAGGATAACAAACCATCTCACCCGTGGTGCTGCGCACGGCAATAATGGAGAACTCACGTTCAAATGGCACAAAGGCCTCGACAAGAGCGGGCACACCACCTAAGGCCTGCCAGGCTGGAGCCAGGTCATCAGGCTGACGCAACACCGCCTGACCCTTGCCGTCATAACCCTCGCTGCGGGCCTTAACCACGGCAGGCCAACCAATATGCTCCATGGCCTGCGGCAGTTCTTCAAGACTATGTACAGCTTCAAATGCCGGCGTGGCTATACCTAACTCACGAAACAGGGTCTTTTCCTTGAGCCTATCCTGTGCTGTGGCCAAAGCCAGTTGCGGCGGATAGACCGGCACCTTGCCAGCCAAAAACTCTACCGCTGCTGCAGGCACGTTCTCAAATTCATAGGTCACCACATCAACCTGCCCTGCCAATTGAGCTAACAACTTCTGGTCAACATAATCACCTTGCAACTGATCAGCCACCGCCGCCGAACAAACATCGCCGCCAGGATCAAGCACACTGAAGTCCTGCCCCAAGGGATAACCCGCCAGTGCCAGCATGCGGGCTAACTGACCACCACCGAGAACCCCAACCTTCATTAATCTTGTTCCCGTGGATCTGCGTTAGACAAAACTTTATCAGTTTGGGTCTGACGAAATTTATGCAGTGCTGCACGAATTTCAGGGTATTTATTACCCAACATCGCCGCAGCAAATAAACCAGCATTAACAGCACCCGCCTTGCCAATCGCCAACGTACCGACAGGAATACCGGCTGGCATTTGTGCAATCGAGAGTAAAGAATCCATGCCATTCAAGGCCTTGGACTGCACCGGCACACCTAGCACCGGCACTACGGTCTTGGCCGCCACCATGCCTGGCAAATGGGCAGCACCACCCGCACCCGCTATGATCACCTCGATGCCTCGGCCTTCGGCAGCATCGGCATATTCAAACAGTTTGTCTGGCGTACGATGGGCCGACACCACCTCGACTTCATGGGCAACGCCCAATTGCTCAAGCGCCTCGGCGGCGTTGCGCATAGTGTCCCAGTCAGAGGTTGAACCCATGATGATGCCAACCAGCGGCTTGTTTTCTGTAGTCATTGAAACTCTCGTCCACATTTGGCAAAGAAAAAGTGGCGGCAATTATACCAGTTTGACCTCAAAACCGCGCCGTAGCGCCCAATTTAGCCATTTAATTGTAATAATCGCAGCGATATATCCACCGTCAGCTCAATCTGATCCAGCGCAGCTGCACGCTGCTTGCCTTCCTGGCTGGCACGAAACATATGTGGCGTCATTAACAATAAATCGGCAATCTGCTCTTTCCCAAGTGATGCCGTTTTATACGACAAGCTATCCTGCGCCAACAATTCAAAACCCTGTTGTTCAGCAGCTTTCAAATCCGGCAAGCCTGCCTGTTTTATTTCGGTATAGATTATCTTGCGCAGCTCAATCAAATGCTGTGGCCCAGCCTCAATCAATAACAACTTGCCGCCAGGTTTGAGTATTTTTTTAAAGGCATCAAAGACAGGAAAACCAAACATACAGACAATCACATCTACCGACGCTGGCATCAAAGGCGGCTGTTTATTGCTTGCCACCAACCAGGTAATGTCCTTATTGCACCTAGCCGCAGCAATAATCGCCGACTTGGAAATATCCAGCCCCACCAGGCCCGGCTGAATATCTTCAGCCAAAAATGCCTTATGCATACATTCAAGATAAAAACCTTCACCACAACCCGCATCCAGCAAACAAGAGGCATTATTCAATTGCACACGACTGCGCAGAGTTTCTACCAATTGATCAGCAATTCGATCATAAAAACCCGCCGCCAAAAAACGCTGCCTAGCCGCTATCATTTCTACACTGTCACCAGGGAACTTCGACCTTTTTTGCTGCACAGGCAATAAATGTAGATAGCCTTGTCGGGCCACATCAAAACTGTGGCCATTGGCACAAACAAAACTGCGTTCATGCGCATGCAAGGGCAAATCGTCAAGCGGACAGGCTAGCTGAATAGGTTTGTTTAAAATCATCTATCAATATTCCAAAACAAAAAGGCCCGCATGGCGGGCCTTCTTAAAGCGGCTAATAAGCTGGTAAATAACCAGAGTTAAAAGCCTTTTCAGCAATTAAGCAGCTTTTTTACGACGTACCTTTTTCTTGGCTGCAGCCTTTTTCTTGGCAGCTGCAGCAGCCTTACGATCATAGGCCTTTTCCCACTTAGCAGCGAAGGCAGCAACTGCCTTGCTCATAGCAGCATCTTTACCCTTAACCGCTGCGACATCAGCCAAAGCCGACTTAACCGCAGCATTTGCTTCAGCTGCTGTTGCCTTGGCAACCTTAACAGCCTCCATAGCCTTGGCCTTTGCCGCCCTTGCTTTTACAACAGCATTTTTAGCAACAGCTGTTTTCTTGCTCTTGGCAGCCGCCGTCGCTTTTTTCAAACGAGCATCTTCAGCATCTTTTTTGGCAGTCGCTTTTGCCAATGCCGCCGCAGTACGTTCCTGCGCCTTGACTACGCGACCTGCCGCAGTCAAGGCTTTTTTGTGATCAGCATTGATTGGCGTTTCAGCCAATACACTTGCAGTTGATGCTACTAGTTTACGACGAGCTTTAGCTTTACTGCGCGCCTTCTTCTTTATTGCTCTTTTGACCATTAAATATTCTCCTTTTTTTATTTAAATAAAAGAGTGCGAACCCATTTTAATTTCAAACGCCATACGATTGCAAAAAAACAAGTCATATATCGTTATCTCACTCATAATCGACCATGTTTATAAAAGCATTAGAGGCTTTAAAAAATAAATCCATTCACAAAAAAACATTCACATTCTCAGCCGTATTAATAAACAGCAAAATAAATTGAACAACTCGACAAAAATGATTAACAATGTGATAACCAGCCATGAAAAAAGCCAATAAACTGACACACCAAGATGCTAGCTAACGCACAATTCCTTTTAGCTCTGGGCGGAATTCTACTTCTTGGCCTGATAACAGATATGGTCGGAAAAAAAACTTTTTTGCCACGCATAACACTACTACTCATCTTTGGCATCATCATCGGAGAAGAAGGCTTCAATCTAATTCCCACCGTTTTTAGTGATCGCTTCGAATTAATTGCCGAAATGACATTGCTTGTTGTTGGTTTCATTTTAGGTGGAACACTGACAACGGATACGATTAAAAAATCGGGGAAAACGATACTATTTATATCCACAAGCGCCGCAATCTTCACAACTGTAATTGTCTCCCTCGCCTTAAGCACAACTGGATTACCACTAGAAATAGCCATCCTGCTTGGCTGTATTGCCTCTGCAACAGCCCCCGCAGCAACAGTCGACATGGTTATCGAATCAAATAAAAAAACCAATTTTTCTCGCTCACTACTTGCGATTGTTGCCCTTGATGACGCCTGGGGATTAATTCTATTCAGCCTTGGTATCGCATTTGTTTCTGTCATCAATGGCAGTCAAAACGAAACCAGTTTCATGCTCAATGCTGGATTTGAAATCGGTGGCGCGGTATTACTGGGGCTTGGCATTGGACTACCCGCAGCCTTTCTGACTGGCCGCATCAAACCTGGCCAACCCATGCTGACAGAGGCATTAGCCGCAGTATTTATTTGCGGCGGTTTAGCTTTATGGCTGGGTGTTTCGTTCCTGATTGCTGCGATGGCACTGGGCGCAACCATCGCCAATCTGGCAAAACATCATGAATATCCATTTAATGCCATCGAGGGAATTGAGTGGCCATTAATGATCATATTTTTTATTTTGGCTGGCGCCTCACTCAATATTGCCAGTCTCAAGCAAATTGGTCTGATCATCATCATATTTATTATTTTCAGGAGTGTCGGCAAGATTATTGGTGCCAACATTGGTGCACGCATCAGCAACGCTAACAAGACAACACGCAGCTGGATGGGACTAGCATTATTACCGCAAGCGGGCGCAGCCATGGGCATGGCGCTGGTTGCTGCAAATCAATTCCCTGAATATCGACAGACACTGTTGTCGGTAGTGATCAGTTCTACCATCTTTTTTGAAATTATTGGTCCGATTTTTACCCGGCTGGCACTCAGAAAAGCAGCACGCAACATATAGCGATTGGTTTCAACTATTCACGGTGATAAGGGTGACCTTGCGTCACACTCCAGGCTCGATAAAGTTGTTCCGCCAGAAACACCCGCACCAACGGATGTGGCAGGGTTAAATTGGATAGTGACCAAAGTTGCTCGGCCTGCTGTTTACATTCTTTTGCCAGACCATCAGGGCCACCCACTAGCAGTGCAATATCCCGACCACCCTGCATCCAGTCTCGCATCTGATCTGACAACTTTAGCGTGGTCCACTGCTTGCCGCGTTCATCCAGGGCAATCACATGCGCTCCCTCTGGAATGGCATTGAGAACTTTGACACTCTCTTCTTCGATAGCGCGTTTCGGATCGCTGCTCTTGCTGCGATGTCCGGGTGGAATTTCGACCAGTTTAATACTGAAACTTTGTGGCAGGCGTTTGGCGTACTCGTCATAGCCTTTTTTGACCCAGTCGGGCATTTTCTGCCCGACTGCTATTAGGTGAATGTGCATTTAGTCAGAACTAGAAGCTTGGCAAAATATTATTGAGGTCTTGCTTCGGCCAACTCATCTACAGAACCTGCTTCCCACAGCTTTTCCAACTGATAAAATTCACGCGTCTCGGGCAACATAACATGAACAACCACATCAACCAGATCCACCAGCACCCACTCGCTGCTTGCCTCGCCTTCGACACCCAAAGGCTTAATGCCAGCCTTTTTTGCTTCAACAACAACGCTATTGGCCATGGCTTTAACATGTCTGCCCGAGGTGCCACTGACAATCACCATAAAATCGGTGACGCTGGATTTGCCACGCACATCTAGCACTGTTAAGTCGACTGCCTTCATTTCATCAAGGGCTTTGACCACCAGGCCCTTAACTTCTTCAACTTCTTTCATTTATCTCTCTCAACATTTATAAAGACCGTGAGTCTCTATGTAGTGCCGCACACTGTCCGGCATTAAAAAACGTACATCCTGACCATGAGCCAGCTGTTCACGAATAGCGGTGGCAGAAATATCCAACTGGGTCACCGACTGAAAATAAACCCTACCTGCCGGCTGTTGCTGCAGCTCGACCACATCCAGCACTTGCCTTTGCTCAAGCAATTCAGCCACCGCACCCGTCTTGGGCAGCAAACCACCCGGACGTTGCATCACCACAATATGGGCCAGCTCGGTCAAACGCTGCCACTGATGCCAGCGATCTAAAGCAACAAAGGCATCCAAACCCAAAATCAGACACAAGGACTTGCGACTACCCAACTCATCACGCAAAGACTGCAGAGTATCAACCATGTAAGATGGCCCGCCGCGCTGCAATTCACGCTGATCAACGACAAAGCCTGGCGTATTCACTACTGCCAACTCCAGCATCGCCAATCTTTGTTCGGCACTGGCACCCGGCGTTTCCCGATGCGGCGGGATGAAGCAGGGAATCAGTCGAACCTCATTCAGACCCAAGGCCTGCTGAACCTCCAGCAACGGCCGTAAATGGCCAAAATGAACAGGATCAAAAGTCCCGCCAAAGATCCCAATCACTGTCTAACCTGACCATCACCCAAAACAATGTATTTCTGCGAGGTCAGCCCTTCCAGACCCACCGGGCCACGGACATGAAACTTATCGGTGCTGATACCGATCTCGGCGCCTAAGCCATACTCAAAACCATCGGCAAAACGGGTCGAGGCGTTGACCATCACCGAACTGGAATCCACTTCACGTAAGAAACGACGCGAACGGGTGTAGTTTTCAGTGACGACGGACTCAGTGTGACCAGAGCCATGTCTATTAATATGATCAATCGCTTCATCCAGATCCTTGACCACTCTAATCGACAGAATCGGCGCCAGGTATTCAGTATCCCAGTCTTCTTCAGTCGCAGGGTTAACACCATCGACCACCTTACAGGTGGTCAGACAGCCGCGCAGCTCGACACCCTTTTCCTTGTACATGCCCGTCAGTTCAGGTAACACTTGTTCGGCAATACCCTCGGCCACCAGCAGCGTCTCCATGGCATTACAAACGCCATAGCGATGGGTCTTGGCATTAAAGGCAATCTGCGTCGCCTTTTCCAGGTCGGCCTCGTCATCGAGATAGACATGGCAAATACCATGCAGATGTTTAATCACCGGCACACGCGCCTCGGCGCTGATACGTTCAATCAGCCCCTTGCCACCACGAGGAATAATCACATCGACAAACTCAGGCATGGTGATCAGCTGGCCTACCGCCGCACGGTCAACCGTCTCAATCACCTGCACCGCATCAGCAGGCAAACCGGCCTTTTCCAAACCAGCATGCACGCAATGGGCAATGGCCTGATTGGAGTGCAGCGCCTCGGAACCACCACGCAGGATGGCAGCATTGCCTGACTTCAGTGCCAGTCCGGCCGCATCAGCCGTCACATTTGGACGTGATTCATAGATGATACCGACCACACCCAAAGGCACGCGCATCTTACCGATCTGGATGCCAGAAGGGCGATAACTCATATCCGAGATTTCACCAACTGGGTCGGGCAAGGCAGCGACCTGACGTAGGCCATCGGCAATGCCGGCAATGCGTTCATCATTCAGCTCCAGGCGATCCAGCAGTGCCGCATCCAGACCACCATCACGACCGGCCTGCATATCCTTGTCATTCGCCTCAAGCAGACTAGCCTTTTGCGCCTCGACGGCATCGGCAATGGCGTTCAACGCTGCGTTCTTTTCCGCCGTCTCGGCACGACTGATGGCACGCGAAGCGGCACGGGCGCGCTGACCGACCTCAGCCATGTATTGTTTGACGTCACTCATTTTGCATAACCTTTTAGATAACCATATGCACTGGAAACAACCCTAATCCGCCCAGCCAAAGCGCCAATTGTACCAATTCCAGCCCAGCATTGCCTCTCAGCCGGGATCGTGACGAATTACGCCCGGCAAGATCCGATTAATGCAGCGGCGAAAAAGGGCGATGTTATCTATTAAGAATGGATTTGAACTATATATCTTGAACGGATCAACTGAGGCCAAGCCCCAATGAATAACAGCATGGACGCAAAACACGAAGCCGCACTACGCTGGCGTCGCACCAAGATCATCGCCACCCTCGGCCCGGCAAGCTGTGATGCCAAAATGATAGAGAAACTGATCAACAGCGGTGCCAACGCCTTTCGCATCAACATGTCTCACGGCGAACATGCCGAACACCGCCAAAGTGTAAAGTTGGTGCGAGAAATCGCCCTGCGCTGCCAAAAGCATATCGCCATCATCATGGATTTGTGCGGCCCCAAAATCAGGGTGGGCACATTTGAAAATGGCCAGATTGAACTGGAAGACCAACAGCAGGTAACCGTCACCTGTCACGATGTCAGCGGCAAGCCTGGCCTAATCCCATCGCAATATCTCAATCTGCACCAGGACATTCAACCAGGCGAACGCATTCTGCTTGATGACGGCAATCTGGAACTCAAAGCCCTGCATATCGACGGCCTCGACATTCACTGCCAGGTAATTCACGGCGGCACACTGAAGAACAAAAAAGGCATGAACCTGCCAGACAGCAACCTCAGCACCCGCTCGTTTACGGAAAAAGACCAGCATGATGCCGAGCTTGCCATGGAACTTGAAGCCGACTTTGTCGCCCTTAGCTTTGTCCGCTCTCATGAGGATGTGCTGCGGCTGAAGTATTTTCTCGAACAACACAATGCCGACATCGGCATCATCTCCAAGATCGAAAAACCAGAGGCCGTCAGCAACATCGAAGCGATACTCGAACACTCCTATGGCATCATGGTCGCCCGTGGCGATCTTGGTATAGAAGTCCCTGCCGAACAAGTTCCACTGATACAAAAACGACTGATCAAACTGGCACGGCAATACAACCGACCTGTCATCGTCGCCACACAAATGCTCGAATCCATGATTCAAAACTCACGCCCAACCCGCGCCGAAGTCGGCGACGTTGCCAATGCCGCATTTTCCAGTGCCGATGCGGTGATGCTCTCGGGAGAAACCGCTGCCGGCAAATATCCGCTCAGTGCCGTTGAAACTATGGACCGCATCCTGCGTGAAATTGAAACTCATCAATGGCAACAAAACAGCTTTGGTGACAACCTTCAAGTCGAAGAAACCAACGAGATCATGCCCATCCGTGAAGCGGTTGCCAGCGCCACCCTCGATCTGGCACACAATCTAAAACTGCAAGGCATTGTCATCCCTACGGGCTCAGGCACAACTGCTCGCGTGATTTCCTCAAGCCGCCCCTCAGCACCTTGCATTGGTGTTTGTTCTGACGCACGTGTAAATAGAAGATTGGCGCTGAGCTGGGGCGTGGTGCCCACACTTATTGATAAACCCGACACACACAACTGGCGCCAAATGTGCGAGACCATCAATCAACAAGTGAAACTGACCCAAACTGGCCATACTGTTTTATTGGTATCTGGCTTTAATGATGACCCAGCCAAAAATGCGCCGGTGATGAAGATATTAACAATCTAAAATACTTTTCCACCCGCTCAGAACAACTGCAAGCAACGTTTGAAAGCTTACAACACCAACAAAGGCACCGCCCTTTGCGGGCGCTTATCCGAAGCAAAAAACCTGGCTGACTTATTTTCAGTGGATCACGCCTGAACCATAACACACGGCATACTCACGAACGTTTAAACGGCACCACATTATCTGGCAGCTTAGCTTCATCCTGACCATCATCCCCCGGCACAAACTCCAGCATTCCCAATCAGAAATCACGAAACACCTCCAGCGGCACAAAATAATCCTTATCGCCTTTGCGTTTACGAATGCGCTCGTTCACCCTCACGCCCAAACCAAACATCTCTTCATCAGAAACAGGCAAACAGCCAGTGTGATAATGAATACCCTGCTCAATTTCCTCCACAACCTGCTTAATATGCGCTTGCACACTGCGGTCATGGCCCGTTTGAAAATACTGTTCTTACGCCACAGCAAGCACCAGCTCAGCCAGCATCTCAGACTGATCATCATCCAACTGGCAGATAGACACCACCTCGCGCCACATACGATCAATAAAACGTTCAGGAAAACCCTCAAAATCCGGCTTGGTCATGCCGGTAAAAATCATGCAATAGCGGCTTTGCGACTCCATAATCAACACACACTTACGGCGCATAATGGTGACACTATGGCCATACCACTGCATCGCACCACGGCTGACCTCAAGCGGCGGCTCAAGATGCATTTTCATGTCGGTGGACAACACTTTTGAAAGATGAAATTGAATCATGCTTATAAAACACCCGTTAATTCAACGCTGACAATACTGAGTCTCTTCATAACTATAATTCTCTTTACGTGCTTAGAGGTCACCGACTTATCGCGTCCAAACAACTCCGCCATCT
>Ga0316207_10003975_pt1 | contig 13253 bp, 13 predicted proteins | sample 6weekpyrite_MG_FD_204943 | JGI IMG/M metagenome (GOLD analysis project Ga0316207, IMG submission 204943) | Microbial mat bacterial communities from mineral coupon in-situ incubated in ocean water Damariscotta River, Maine, United States -... | ecosystem: Environmental > Aquatic > Marine >... | reverse complement strand
TATTGCCACGCGCAGCATCAGGAACACATTTTGCAATTTCAAAGCTAATACCATCAAAAAGGAGATAAATAGCAAATGAATCAAAAACATTCATTTGCGACAATCGTGATGAAGCAAGTGCAATAACCGTGCTAACGTCCTCATTTTTCTTTAGCGCCATCAAATCATTACTAAAAGAAATGGCTAACTCCATTCCTTCTGATAAAAATTGAAAATGTTTATCTGCGTCTATCACTTTTCACCAATTTTATTATTTTTATTCGCCAAGAATGTATTTTACGGCTTCTTCATATTGAATACAGAGCTGATCAAATATGTAATCAATATCATCAATATCAACCGCCACAAACCCCCACGCTTTTTCGTCTAAGATCGGCACATTTCTTTCACCACTTTCACCTAACTTAACAGCGTGTGCAATTATGTCCGCAATATGCACAATGCCCGCCGGTATAATATATTCGCCTGCTGAAGATGGATTGTGATGATAACGAACTGATTCAATAATCGCTTTAGGAAACCTCCATTTTTTTAGCAACAAGGCAGCGATATCAGAATGACAAAAACCCATTTCTTTTTTTTCTTCTGCATAAAGATAGCCCCCTGATGCTTCAAAAGATGCAAACACTTTACCCATAATACCTGGTCTCTCAACCAATAAAATCAGCCGCCCTAGATCGTGCAGTAAACCTGCAAGAAAATAACGTTCAACATTGTTCTCGCGTCGCAAAGATGCGATCAAACGTGATGCAACCGCAACAGCCAAATTATGACGCCAAAACTGTTCCATATTGAGAGATGTTTCTGGTACATTTTTAAAGCTATTAATAATTGAGCAGGCAAAAATAATATCTCGAACTTCATTTTGCCCGATAATATTGAGCGCCTTTGAAATCGTATCTATTTTTGATGGGAAGCTATAAATTGCACTATTCGATATTCGTAGCACTCTTGATGCAAGTGCCGAATCTTCAGAAATAATATTTTCTAAATCTTGGTTGCTGGTTAAAGGATTTTGAATTGCATCATTAAATTTCACCGCCACATCAGGCAGCGCTGCAATTTTTGTAATACCACTAATCACTGCATTCGCATCAACGGCCATTATGCTTCATCCTCAACAGAAGGTTGCGCTATTCTTAAATCAATCGCCTTCTCCATTAATGCTTTAATAAATACATGTTCAGTATTCGAATTTGTAAACCGTTCAGAAATTTCAGCCTTAATCGTTTGCATCATTTCATCAGAAACATCCCTTTTTACTTCTTCTCTTACAGGTTCATCACCTTCTACAGAGACTGAGCTTATCCCCCATGCCTTAAAGGCCATAATGTGTTTTTGTGCTAATTCAGCCCCCTTCCCTAGTATGAAGCGACCATTCTTATCAACAACATCTTCCGAAAGAACCATCCCCGGTTCTATATCTTTAATTCGTATCTGCGCCATTTAACTACCTTATAAATCAAAGTCTTAAAATATCTTTGTGCAAAACTATCCATCTAACTTAAGTATTTATCGGTCAGCTGCAAATAAACCTTAAAACCACCTATAAACCTCAATATTCACATGTTTATATAAATCACAGACCACAACGGTGCTTTCACTCATAAAAATTAGACTATACATAGACAAAACATCTCGCCCCCTTCTTGAAACCCCTCTATAATCCCCCATGTAGTAAAAAGACTTTGGGGGCGACATGGCTTCGACGTGGATTACAAAACCCAAGGTGCATGCAGAGGATGTAATGAACCTCTTAAATCCTTGTTACAAACTTATAGTTGCCAACGACGACAACTACGCACTAGCAGCTTAAACCCCTGCGAATGCCCTCGGCCTGATGTGTGCTTATGCGCTCAGTAAACCGGGGTCGACTCACATAAGATCGCGCTGAAATCTGTCCGGAATGGATGCGTTAAAACCTTACGGAATCGTCTTTAGTCTTCCCTGCCTGTTGGGTAGCTACTGATTAAATTAATTAGCAGGATAAGCATGTAGAGCCGAAGGCGGAGGATTTGCGGACGCGGGTTCGATTCCCGCCGTCTCCACCAATATCAAGCTAACTTACTGAATTGTAAGTTAGCTTTTTTCTTTCTGGGGTATCTGAAATCGATGGTGTCACACCATCGTGATACACTTCAGGAGGGGAACATGCCGAAGGTTACGGCAAATATCTGTAAGAACCGACACGGGATGTTTTATTTCCGGCTGATCATACCTAGCAGACTCAGGATTCACTTCCCAAGGAATAAACGAGAGATAAGGCGATCATTAAAAACTGATAGTCAGTCTCTTGCTATTAAACGTGCCCGACAAATGCGGGTGCGTTATGACATGTTGTTTGAGGAAATTGAAACAATGAGTAAATATAATAAGCATTACTACACAACATCAATAAATGCATTTGGTGAGAAAGTCGAAGCTGATTATGACGATCCAGATAAGGAAAAAGAAGTTATAAAGGACTTGATCGAACATTCATTTGAGATGAAGGAAAAGTATGGAACAACTCAACCAAATCTGAAAAAGAGCTCTACTACACCAACCATTAGCGAACTCGCTAAGACATATCTTCATGTGAAGGCTCAACGCAGTAAATTAACTGACAAAACATTGAAAGAATATCAAACCGCCTATGACACATTGATTTTTATATTGGGTGATATTGAAGTGGGAGAACTCACTCCTGAGAACATGAACCAATTTTATGACGAGTTACGCAAACTACCTTCAAACAGAAATTCCTCCTCGTTATTCAAAGGAAGGATGTTCAGCGAACTTAAACACATCACCATCCCTGAAGATAAGATAATATCTGTCAGCACATCTACAAAAATAATGAACAGAGTCAGCGGGCTGTTAGGGCATGCAGTAAAACAACAAATCATCCAAATCAATCCTGCCAACAGTGTGACCCTTGAGAAAGATCAAATACACAGCAGGAACAAACGTGAACATTTTACCGACGACGAGCTCATAAAGATATTTGAGTCTCCACATTTCACAAAAGGCGAATGGTGGAAAGGTCGTGGCAGAATGGAGCCTTATCGATTTTGGCTACCCCTCATTGCATTGTTCACGGGTGCAAGGCTGGCTGAGATATGTCAGCTACATAAAGCTGATATTTATGATGACAACGGAATATGGGTATTTAATATCAAGGAAGATCATGACGAATTCGGAAGGAAAATTAAATCTATAAAAAATCAAAATAGTATTCGCAAGATACCAATAAGTCAGAAGCTTATTGATATTGGAATACTGGATTATGCATCCAAAATTAACAATAAGGAGTTATTCCCTGAACTAAATTCCAAGAGCAACGGAGTTGATGCAGCTCAGAAATGGGTTAATAACTTTCTTAAGAAATGTGGCGTCCATACAAAACACACGAAAACCTTTCATAGCCTACGTCACTCTTTTGTGAACCACCTAGCTAATTCTGGTGCTGAGCCAAAATACATAGGAGCTGTAACTGGGCATCTTAACAAAAGTGATTTCGGTGATGTCGCCGAGTTAGCCAACACATATTTCAAAGGATTTTCAGCCAACATTCTCAAAGAAAATGTAATTGATCACATCAATTACAATTTGAACTTTGATGACATCAACTGGAACTAAAAATAGCTATATAGCCCAGCGCCTCGACAACCGCATCAGTGATGCGATAGGATTGTAATTCCATATTTTTCACAAGGCATTACATCATGGCAAATGAAAGTGATGGGTCAGAAGAACAAGCTCCCTACGATTCTCGAGTCATGGAAATTATTGACGATGCGCAACCTCGTCTTGGGGGTGCCACTGCTAATATTTTGCGTGAAATCGCACTGGATGCCGCTTCAGAAAATGAATTAACCCAAAGAACAATTCAAAATGTCTCTGCGAGTATTCTAAGCGCACTCAACAGAAAGGATTCTGGCGATGAAAATAAAGCAGATTAGGTTATCGTGGTTCCGAGGGGCAAGTGAAAATGCAACACTTGAAACAAATGATAAAAGTCTCGTCGTTTATGGGCGAAACGGAACGGGAAAGTCATCGTTTGTAGATGGTATAGAATACATACTCCGGAATGGTCATATCTCTCATCTCGCACATGAATACAGTGGCCGCCATCATAAACATGGGGTAAGAAACACGCACACTCCATCGGGCATCCCTTCCACAATTGGAATCGACTTCTCCAGTGGTGAAACAGTCGACATGCAGATTGAACCTGATGGGAATTTTAAATCCGCATGTTCTCCAGCAGCATTTGAAACAGAATTTTCCAAACTCAATTTTGCACGCGTCGTTTTACGGCAGGATGAAATTGCAAACTTCATGCTCAAAACAAAAGGCGAAAAATATTCCGCATTGTTACCTCTTCTTGGGCTTCATTCTCTTGAGGTAAGAGCTAACAATATCCGCTCAATAAAGTCAGAAACAATGAGCGCATCAATGCTCCAAAGAAAACAAACCGACATCATCAGACAGCAAGCAGCAAAAGATGCTGCCTTTGGTGATAAATCAGATGAAGAAATCATGCAGTGCCTTGGCGATCTTCATGCTTTCTACAAAGAAACAAAACTTCCTTTAGATCGAGATATGCTAATCAATGAACTTGAAGATGCGGAAAAAACTATCATTTCTTCATTTAACCAAGAACATGCTCGGCACCACGAATTAACTTCATTGCTTGCTACAAAACCACAAGACGTTCTCAAAAGCATATTTGAAATACTAGACCAAACAAATTCAGAAGTTGATGAACACATTAATGACAAACTGTCTATTCTCGAAAGCGCGTCAACATACACCGAAAGACTCGATCCAGAAGAGACAATTCCATGTCCAGCATGCGGTAAAAAAATACTTGCCAACGATTTCAAAGAACATGTCGAAAATGAACAAAAGAGCTTACAAGACCTACGTATAATTTACATGCGAAGGAATGAAGCCACTGATAACCTAATAGCCCTAATTAGAGCTATCCCTACCCGTTTGCGCACACCCAAACTAACCGATTGGCTGTCTGACCCTGCTCAATCCGATGTTGTAAATAAAATCGAGCAGCTTGAAGGCCTTGACTTAAAGAGCTTACGAAGAAATATTACAGCGTTGCAGGTAATTACCATCACTGATGCGATTACCCTGATTTGCAATCATGTTAACGCGTCTACGGTAGCGTCTATACCAGAAGTTGAGAAATTAGTTGAAGACAAAAAAATCATAAGCGCTGCGGTTAACCTCAAGAAATTGGATGAACTTATTTCTGATGTGGCTAACCTAGAGCTTCTAGAATCAACTTTAACTAAAATGGAGCAAGAAGTCAGAAATGAAATCCGGTTTCTATCTGACAAAATCATTACTGAAATATCCAACGACATTCAGGAACTGTGGTCAATTTTACACAAAGATAAACCCATTGAAGATATCAGCCTGCATCTACCTGATGATGATAAAGCAATTGACATTTGTTTGAAATTCCATGGTGTATCACAATCATCACCCCGCTTGACGCTTTCAGAAGGCCATAAGAATAGTCTCGGTCTTTGCATATTTCTCACACTAGCTAAAAGAGGTGAAAACAATAATGCCCCCATCATCTTAGACGATGTGGTAACCAGCTTCGACCGAGAGCATCGCGGCTTTCTTGTGAACTTGCTCAACCAGCATTTTACAGAACGTCAAATTATAATCTTCACTCATGACCGCGAATGGTTTGCAGAATTACGAGCACGTCTACCGCAAAAAAAATGGAGCTTCAAAATGCTCAATTTGTGGAAGTCTCCCACCGAGGGAATAAATTGGCTTCGGTCTTCTGGTTCATTATTCGCAGAAGCTCGCCATCTAGTTTCTGAAAATCCAGAGCTTGCTGGGAATAAAGCCAGAACGGTCATGGATATTGAGTTTTCGATTGCGGCTGAAAGCTTACGCGTTTCATTACCTTATCTCCGCAGCAGCAGAAATGATCATCGAACTTCACATGAATTCGTCACAAGAATTGCTGCTGATGCAAAAAAGAAATACAAACTCAATGATGATGGCGACTATGTTCCCCATAATGGCGCGATAGAAGCTCTACAAGAAGCTGAAAGATTATTAGTGAGTTGGGCAAATGCAGCATCTCATGGTCATTTAATTACCGAATCTGAAGCAGAGGAACTTATTAACGCCTGCGAGAGTGCCTATACCTCTCTCAGTTGCCCCGAATGTAATGAGCTAGTTTGGCTTGCAAATCAAGAAGGCCAAAAACGACTGCAATGCGGATGTGGGCACTTACGGTGGAAATATGGTTGAAATCAGTTTATCCGAGAGTCTGCGCTTGCAGCATTACTCTGCTAATTGCAGTCCGTGTCCATAATCTATTTCGAGCAGTCCTGATGTGAGTCTGCTGATTTAAATAATCAGCAATGCCTTGCAGGGACTTAACCCCCTTACTGTTTATCTTTGTTATTGCATGCATGATTTTGACCGCACGGTTATGTGCTTTTTGTTGCCTTACTATATTTGCAGCCTTAGTCTCACTCCCTATCTCGCGTGCAGCACGGGCTTTTTCCAATCTTGGGTTACCCAGTTGCACGCCTCGAGCCTTTGCCGCTGCTAAAGCCGCTTTAGTCCGCTGACTAATCGCGCGTCTTTCTTCCTGTGCTACTGCGGCAAGTATGTGTATTGTTAATTCATTCGCCTGTGGGTTATCACAAGCAACAAACTGAACACGTGATTCCATTAAATTTGCAAGAAAAGCGACATTACGACTTAGTCGATCTAGCTTTGCTATTACTAACTTTGCGCCTGTCAGTTCACATTGTTCTAGTGCTAATCGTAATTCAGGACGATTTTCATGATTTTTCCCACTTTCTGTCTCTTGATACACCCCTACTACCTCAAGCCCGTTCTGCTGAGCATATCTATATACAGCATCTTTCTGCGCCTCTAATCCAAGCCCGCTTGCTTGTTGTTTTTTCGTTGATACACGGTAATAAGCTATTAGCTTGGTCATTCTTCTCTCCGGTTACATATCGTTATACGTCCGTTTAACGTAATGATACAACACCCTTATTTAATAGTAAACGTTTACCTTGGTAAGCGTTTACTGTATAATCTGGCCATGTTTACAGAAAGGGTTAATAAAATGCCATTAACACGAGTTCAGATTACACAGCGAAATCGCGAACGTAAAAAGGTCATCAAAGAAGAGCTAGCAAAATGTAATATCACTGAACGTAAATTTTACGTTGATGACAAACTATATGAACATTTCAATCTAATTGCTGAAAGATATGCCACTGATATCCATGGCTTACTATTTATCGCAATGCGTAAATTTATTAATGACGCAGATCCTTCATTGGAAATTGAAGAACACATGTTTCTACTTGAACTTGCAATGTTAAACGTATTTACACGCCTTGATTCGTCACCAAATTTAGGTGCTCCTCGCGAAACCAAAAAATACATTAAGGATAATGGAGAGTAAATGAACAGAATCAATATACGAGAACATATCCGGAAGATTGATGCTTATGAATACGGAACACTGCTTAGTTCATTACTATATAAGGAACACGTTGAACATAATGACAAAAATATTCGAACCCAAGGCAAACATCCAAGAGGCTGCGGTATATGTATCGTTTTTAGAACAGAACGCAGCGCTAAATTTCAATTTTATGTTGCACAACCTCATCCAACCGACAGTAAGTGTGATCCTATTTCTTGCCTTGATTCTCATAAATGTTTAGTTAGTAATAGTATCTATCCACTTCCTAAAAAATTCTCGAAGTTAACTCTAAAATGAAAGTTGGGGATAAAACAAATAGTGGGCTTATTATTGCTCCTGATGTCAAAGCTTTTATGTTAAATGCACAAAAAAAATCGGACAAAAAAGTAAAAAAGGTATCGGTAAAAACATATCATAGAAACCAGAAAATGTTTGATCTGATAACAACTTACCCGAATACATACTTGGCGACTTCAGAGCTCCAGTCAGTAATATATAACACTACTGCCTTTATACCTCCTAAATGGAGAGATACCACCTCACAGATAAAAGCCATTTACTACCAACGAGCAATAGAGCATATGGGTGGCAAACATGCTCTGACATTTAATTTATCAGCAGAGTTGACTTCAAAAGCAATTGAAACAACGGGGCTTCAATATATCCGCCATAAGATCGACGGTGCATTGAAGAGATACTTGGAAAGAAAAGTTGAGTTCTGGCTGGTTCTTGAGTCAATAATTAAGGAAGATCGTAACTATCGCTATAACAAAGGCCGTCCACACATTCACGGAAGCTTGTTAATAACAGATCAGGAAATCAACCTAGTTAAAAAAGCTTTACGCTCAATAAATGGTGATACGTCACATGTATTCAAGCGAAATGAAACCCGAATCAAGACCATTAGTGATGTTAAAAGTAACCGCGGCGGTGGTGATGGGTGGGCATTTTATATAACCAAACATATCGGATATAACAATTTATTCATGCCATATAGCTCAACAATCACCAAGACTCACAAAGTCAGCTCCATTGCTCAAAAACTATACAATGCAGATCGAGACGCATTAATACTCTTCTGGAAAGTTAATGTCGGGTAAAGCTCTTACACTGAACCAAGTTAAACAAGCCATCGTATTGCGCGAAGCCGGTTACACATTAACTGCGATAGCAGAACGAAGTAATATCAGCATCAGCAGCCTACAGAGGGCGTATAAAAAACATTCAGTAAAGAAGGGAGCCATACGTGCTAAAGCAATAGAAAAAGCGCGTGAGGAACTTATGTCCCATGTGACTTCATCTGAATTTATTAAAAATGAGGCCGCCAAACTTGTGTCCGATGATCTGGCTCACTCACGAATGTTAAGAGAGAAAGCAGCATTAACCGTAGAGACTATGAGCGCAACAGACACGACCGAGGCTGCATTGATAATGAGGTCGCTGGTAGCCTATTCCACACTTATCAAGAACACCTCCGACACACTCAGGCGCAGTCTGGGTCTAAATAACAATGACTCTGATAGTTCGATGGAAGAACTTCCTGAATTAATTATAAGAGAGATGACTGCGGATGACATTGAAGACTTAAAGAAGTCTCATGATGAAGCAACGTGACCGTAACATGAACAAATCCTGACTATGTAGTTACTAGTCTTAGATATGACAAATTCCGTCATAGGGAGTGTAGAATAAATAAATAGGATAATTTGAAAATCAGAAACAAACTAAAATAATAATCCAAACAAGGGATTGAGTTATGGACAGAAAAGAAACAAGTAGGTTATATGAACGACAAAGAAGGAACCTCATATTAATATCTGTATTGTTATTCGGCATTATCGTAACAGGAGTAACAATTAAAGAACTAAACCTCGTCTTCGTAAAATTACACAATCCAAACCATGATTATATATTCCTTTTTATCTGGGTGATTTTTTGCTATTTCATTATTCGATATAACCAATTCCTCAGAATTGTTGGCTATGACAATATGGGAAAAAATATAAAAGATCTCACCAATACGATGATTGCCAACAAAATATCAAACGAATCTGATATTTTAAAAATTGAAAATCTTGACAAAGAGCCTTTCATTAACACGTATAATAACTACTTACGACTTTGCAGCGTGATGAATGCTCGTCAGATAAACGCCAATGTTTCTGAATTAAAAATCAATATTTCTATTGTTGGTTATGCTGATAAAGGCCAATCCCGTGCCATCAGTGAAGAACAGATTACTGAAGTTATTGACTACCGACAATACAAATTAATTTATCTAAAAGCATGGATAAGGAATGCATTTATAGGTCATCATTACTTTGAATATATCTTGCCAAACTTAATTGCAGTAGCAACATACTCATTATCAATACCAGAATTATGGCGTATAGTTAATTAATCTGTATGGTAATAATCCAACTATGAGTGAAGTAACTAGTTAAGATCAAACAGCCTGAGGAGAGCTTATTTTGGGTGGTAATAACCCACATAAGAAAAACCATTTTGTGCCCCGTGTATATCTAAAGCAATGGGCATCTTCGCATAAAAAAGTATGGGTATACCGAACACTTGTCTCTAATAAAAACGTGCCACTCTGGAAAGAAACATCCATCAAAGGAGTCGCCTATCATTCAAATCTTTATACTAGAATGATCGCAGGACAAGAAAGTGATGAATTTGAACAATGGTTTGATGAAAAATTTGAGTCCCCTGCCGAAAAGCCTATTCTTAAGGCTATAACTGGTCAAAAGCTAACCCCTAATGATTGGCGAAAATTAATACGTTTTCTTGCCGCACAAGATGTTAGAACTCCCGTAAGCCTTTTGCAGAGCATAAAGCGCTGGAACAAGTCTATTCCAGAGCTTCTTCAAACCACTCTAAATGATATTGCAACCATGGATAAAGATGGAACTTTTAATAATAAAATTCACAACATTACTTCAACCGTTGACCCTAAATATTTCCCTTTAAATATAAAAACTGAAATTACAGACGGAGAAGATATGGGAACTTTAACAGCAGAGACTATGATTGGTAGAGGTCTTTGGCTATTCAGTATTAACCACTTGCTACAAACGACAATTAATACTCTTTATGAGCACAAATGGACTATCTTATTACCCCCTAAGGGTATCACATGGTTTACCAGCGATTGTCCTGTAATAAAGCTCAATTTTCACAATCACACAAACTATGATTTTCGTGGCGGATGGGGAAGTAAAGGAACTGAGATATTTCTCCCACTCTCGCCCAACCACCTTCTATATACGAGAGTCGGAGAAAAGCCTCCTCTCAGGGGCAGTAGAGTGTCCATACAGCAAGCGGCTCTCATACAGCGCTTAATAGCCGAAAATTCTCACAGAATGATATTTTCTAATACTCAAAATAGTGACATGCCAACCTTAAAACCACGGGTTGTAAATAAAGAAATTATGAAGAGTGAAAAGGAACAGTGGGATAACTGGCACAAAGAACAAAGCGAAGCAGAAATTAAAATTCACAGCTAGTAATTCAGCATGTATAACATGCTACCCTCTTGCCATAATATTACTATGTAGTCTTAGAGATATTCAGCTTGCCTCTGTGGGCTTGCTTATAACTCTTAGGGCTGATTTGAAAATCAACTCATGAAATATTAGAATTAAGCACATAAAGGTGAGACACTTTTCGAAATAATCTCCACCAAGAAGAATTGCTGCGCAAGCAGAATCAGTATGTTAGAGCATATATAGGTGATCATGGCGTATCCCGCCGTCTCCACCAAATTAATAAAGGGTGTCTCTTTGTGAGGCACCCTTTTTTAATTTCTGATGCTGGCACTGGGAACAAAGAAACCGCGTAGCGGGTTGCCTTGAGCCATTGAAAATGGCTAAGGTATGCATGATGAAGCCCGAAGGGATTCTATGCTCAGATTCCCGCCGCACTTAGAACCTCTACGAGGTTCATTAAGTATTCCCTGAACTCACTTAGTGAGTTCTGGTCTCTCCACCAAATACAAAAGGCACCCCTTGTGGGTGTCTTTTTTATTTGGGTGATGTTGAGTTTGAAACCGCGCAGCGGGTTACCTCGAACTATCGAAGATAGTTGAGGTATGCATAATGAAGCCCGCAGGGATTCTATGCTCAGATTGCCCTGCTTCCGCCAATGCAAACCCTGATCAATTTCCGATCAGGCTTTTTTATTGCTAACATTCTCTACATGCTCATCGCCATCGGTCTCATTCTTATTTTTGCCATTGTTTTTGGCCCTCAATATTGGGTCTCGCATGTATTAAAAAAATATAGCGTACAACAAGACCATTTCCCCGGCACAGGTGGAGAATTAGCTGAGCATTTAATTGAAAAATACAAGTTAAATGATGTAAAAGTAGAAAAAACCGAGACTGGCGACCATTACGACCCAACAGACAAAACTGTACGTTTAACCGCTGACAAATTCGATGGGAAATCGCTTACCGCCATTACCGTTGCAGCACATGAAGTTGGGCATGCCATTCAACACCAAAATAACTACCCCGCTTTTGGATTAAGACAAAAAATCGTTTCTATCGCTATTGGTGCAGAGAAGCTCGGTGCAATTGCGATGATCGCCCTGCCCTTTATGGCATTGATCTCTCGTTCACCTCGATTAGGCCTTATCATGTTCGCTGTTGCGATTGGCAGCATGCTCATTGGCACCTTGGTTCACTTCATTACACTCCCTGTTGAATGGGATGCCAGCTTTAAACGTGCTTTGCCAATTTTAAAAGAAGGTGAGTATATTTCAGCTCGCGAAATGCAACATGCGCATAAGATTTTAACCGCAGCCGCCCTCACCTATGTTTCTGGTTCACTAGCTAGTTTATTAAATCTAGGCCGATGGATCGCAATACTAAGGCGTTAAACCAACTTAAATCTGCTATATTCTTGAACAACCGTCACTGATTTAACTCTACAGAGAAAAATATAATAATGAATGACGTTAGTGCTACAGACATCCGAAAACTTATAGGCCAAGGTGAATACCTGTCAGCCTATGATTCAGCGATATCCAAAGCCGACACTGAAGAGTTTCAGTACCTTGCTGTCTTATCACTCGCCCGCTCGGGTGCAACAATACGGGCACAAAATTTATTTAATGAATTTGGTTTCGCAGACTCAGATAATGAAGATTATGCTGCACTTGGTGCGCGTCTCTATAAAGATCTTGCCCTAAATAGCACCGAGCATAATGAACGTATTAAATTATTCCAAAAATCTGCATCAATATACCAAGCTATTTTCGAACGGACAGGCGGATATTATACTGCGATCAATGCCGCCAGCCTTTATAAGCTTTCTGGCGACAACACCCTTGCTAGCAAACTAGCCAACGAAACACTCAGACTTTGCGAACAAGAACCCAGCGGAAAAGGTGTGGGGGAATACTACCGACTAGTCAGCATGGCCGAGGCAGCAATCGTGCTTGACGAATTAGTAACCGCTAAATCATTACTGACGTCCGCCAGACAGCATGTAGGAAATGATTATGCCGCTATCGCAACAACGCGACGCCAACTAACTCTCTTGATTCCAGAAGACGATATATCTTTTCTTGAAGCGCTTACGCCACCCAGTGTTATCCATTTTTGTGGGCACATGATATCGAATACAAATGATTCCGGACGTTTTCGGCCACAAGCAGAACATGCCATAAAAAATGCAATAGCAAAACATCTTGCCGAGCAAGATATTGGGTTTGGCTATGGTTCACTTGCCAATGGTGCTGACATATTATGTGCTGAAGC
>Ga0316207_10003973_pt1 | contig 13258 bp, 10 predicted proteins | sample 6weekpyrite_MG_FD_204943 | JGI IMG/M metagenome (GOLD analysis project Ga0316207, IMG submission 204943) | Microbial mat bacterial communities from mineral coupon in-situ incubated in ocean water Damariscotta River, Maine, United States -... | ecosystem: Environmental > Aquatic > Marine >... | reverse complement strand
CAATTTGGCCGTGTCCCCGGGGTTTCATCATATGAATGGCGGGCCAGACCGTATTCAGAACGCCAGCCAGATTGACGCTGAAGATATCCCGGGCCTGAGCTTCGCTTTCACCGCCTGCCATACCGCTTCCGGCGGAAATTCCGGCGTTGGCGATAACCCGCTCAAGGGGACGGGTGCGGTCGCATTCAGCAATCCAGCCCGCCATTTTTTCCATATCCTGAACATCCATGATGGCCGTTTCAACCGCCGCGCCCAGATCGCGGCAGGTACCCGCTGTGGCCTGTAAACGCTTATCGCTCTGGCCACTGATAAACAATGAAACGCCCGTTTTGGCCTGATGCAGGGCCAATGCACGTCCGATGCCGTTTGAGGCTCCGGTTATCAGAATGGATTTTGGATTGGGTCGTGTCATTTTAAGCCCTGTTTGTTAAAAAGATTTGGTTACGGGTCCATGGACAGGTATAACACCTTGAAGTCATTTTTTTAACAGGTACAAAATATTGAATAGTGATCACAATAAAAAAACAGTAAAAATAACCCGGCGGGGATTGATGCTTGTATTATCGTCGCCATCGGGGGCGGGCAAATCAACCATATCCAGAACCTTGCTGGCGGGTGACGACAGTCTTGTTATGTCCATATCGGCGACGACCCGCCCCAAGCGTCCCGGTGAAGTCGAAGGCGTTGATTATTTTTTCCTGAATACCCATGATTTTAACGAGCTGGTTGAAACCGGTCAAATGCTGGAATACGCGACTGTTTTCGGCCATTCCTACGGCACGCCACGGGCACCTGTTGATCGTGCGCTTCACCGTGGTCAGGACGTATTGTTTGACGTTGACTGGCAAGGGACGCAACAGCTTGCGGAACAGGCCCCGGGCGATCTTGTCAGCATTTTTATTTTACCGCCTTCCATGGAAGAACTGGAACGCCGACTGTATGCCAGAGCCCAGGATACCGAAGAGGTCGTTCAAAACCGCATGGCCAAGGCCGGGTCAGAAATCAGCCATTATGCCGAATATGATTATATTCTGGTCAATGACGATATCGAAACCAGTAAAAATCAGGTCCAATCCATTTTGGAAGCCGAACGCCACAAACGTGACCGTCTGGTCGGTGTCGGAGATTTCGTCCGCAATCTGGGAATCGGGTAAGCGTAATTACGGGTTATCCTGTAACTCTTTGCCGTCAACGTGTTCGGCAATGCGGCAAAAATCTTTAACCGTTAACTGTTCGGCCCGGAGCGTTTCCGCTATCCCCAATTGATCGAAATCCGGATCAAGGGATTTCAGGCTTTGCCGGATCATTTTACGCCGTTGCCCAAATGCCAGCCCGGTTACCCTTTCAAGGGTTTCCAGCCGGGCCGGAGCCAAAGGCCGGGGTCGGGGGATAAAATGGACCACCGAAGATGTCACTTTCGGCGGCGGTGTGAAGGCGGTTTTCGGTATGTCCTGAACGAGCCTGACATCACACAGCCATTGGCATAAAACCGATAACCGGCCATAGGTACGTCCGCCGGGTTGGGCGGCAATACGCTCGGCCACTTCTTTTTGAAACATCAAGGTCATTTGCTGAAACCGGGATATGCTTCTGAGCCAGCCGATGAGCAACACCGTTGCGATGTTATAGGGCAAATTGGCAACAATCGCCCGGGGCGCCGGGGCCAATGTGGAGATATCCATTTTCAGGGCATCACCGGAAACAACGTTTAACCGGTCCGGAACGACGGTTTTCAAATCTTCCATAACGGCGACAGCGCGTGGATCGGTTTCGATAACCGTCACAGATCCGGCGTTACTTTCCAGCAAGGCCCGGGTCATCCCGCCGGGTCCGGGTCCGATTTCAATGACATGGATTCCGTCCGGCAAATTGGCGTTGCGGACAATTTTCCGTGTCAGATTAAGATCAAGCAGGAAATTCTGCCCGAGCGCTTTGCGGGCATTCAAATGGAATGTCTGGATCACGTCTTTGAGCGGCGGAAGATCAGACAGATCTGTCATCGGCATTATTTCTTTATGTTGCCGGCCATCATGGCGGCCATCCGGATCGCCGCTTTGATGCTGTCGCTGTCACAGATATTTTTCCCGGCAATATCGGTGGCTGTGCCGTGATCAGGGGAGGTGCGAATGAACGGCAATCCCAGTGTGACATTGACACCGCCTGAAAAATCAAGGGCTTTAACCGGGATTAACGCCTGATCATGATACATGCATATGGCCACATCATAGGTCGGGCGGTTCTGTTCCGTGAACAGGGTGTCCGGTGGATAAGGACCGGTTACAACGCAGCCCCGTTGTTTCAGTTGTTCAATGGCCGGAACAATGATCCCGGTTTCTTCATCCCCCATGGTCCCGTTTTCCCCGGCGTGCGGGTTCAATCCGGCAATGGCCAACCGGGGTTCAGATATATTGAAACAGGTCTGCATCTCACGGTGGGTTATCCAGCTTTTTTCAACGATAGCGTCGGTGGTCAAATCCTTGATCGCCTGTGACAAAGAAACATGGATGGTGACCGGTACCGCTTTTAAAAATTTGTTGGCCAGCATCATAACCGGGGTGACGTTTGCGCCCGAAAGGCTTGCCAGAAATTCCGTATGACCGGGATGCTTAAACCCGCCCTGATACAGGGTTGCCTTGTGAATGGGCAATGTCACAACCCCGGAGACCGCGTTTGATATGGCCATTTCTGTGGCCCGCCGGATGGATGCGGTCACAGCCTCGGCATTGCCCGCATCCGGTTTGCCGAACTGCGGGCGGTTTTTTAACGGCTGATCCATAACCGGAAGGGCATCCTTAAAAACATGATTGACCTGATCCGGGTCGGTAATGGATTGAATGGACAAGGGGCTGTCCGACAGGCGGTTGACGGCCTTCATCCAGTCCAAATCGGCAATGGCGAAAAACGGATGATCATCTGCGCCGCGTTCAGCCCATGCCTTCAGAATCAATTCAGGGCCAATGCCGGCGGGTTCGCCCATGGTCAAAACCAGTGGACGTGGGTTTGAAAAATGGCTCATTTTGGCATCATGCTCATTGACGAATATCGATAAATGCGGCCCGGCGCAGGGACCGTAAATGCTGCCGTGCTGCCAAATTCATTCTTTCGGCTATGAGTTTGAGGCGCTGTTCTTCGCGTTTGTCGGTCTGCGACAGTTTGCTGACCTTGGCAACTTTTTTTGAACAGATCATAACGACGATCACGCTGGAGCCAAGAATGATCGGTTGGCTCGGTTGTTTGACGGCCAGTCCTTTGACAAGGTTGCGTAAATCAGGCGACAGCGAACTGGTTTTAACCATCCCCAGATTGCCGGACAGGTCTGAACCGGTCTGTGCGGCGTAGCCTTTCATATCTTCGCATTGTTTGGCGTTTTCAGTGATCTGCATGGCCTGTTTCAGTTTGTCATTTTTATCCTTTTCTGTCGGTGGGTCGTTAAGCGGGATAACAATTTGAAACAACTCGAACGTGTCCGGTTTTTCTTCGGGTTTATCCAGACCCGCTGCTTTGCGTTTGCCACGAAGCTGGACAATATAATACCCTTTGGCGGTGCGTTGCGGCGGTGAAATCTGTCCCGATTCCATGTTTTGGACTATTTTCCTGAGGGTTGGAGGCAATTGTGAAACAAGGGTCCACCCCAGATCGCCGCCGACAGCCGCTGTCGGGCTTTGCGAGAAATTTTTGGCAACGGCGACAAAATTCGCACCCTTGCTGAGTTCCTGATAAAGCTCGTCTGACAGTTCCTTGACGGCTTGATTTTTGTCCGGACTGGTAAAGCCCAGAAAAATTTCAGACGCCAATACTTCTGGCTTGCCTTTGTTGCGTTCGATCTCGGCAATGCTGCTATCCAGTTCCTTGTCGCTGATTTGAATGCTTGGCCGGAAACGCCGGTTGAGAAATTTGGCCCATGCAATATCGGCTCTGAAGCGGTCTTCGAGCGCCGAAATCGGTGTTCCGGTGGCTGCCAGTACGTCTTCCATACTGCCTTTTTTCATCTTGTTGCGTTTTTCAAGGTTTTTAATAGAGCGGTCAATCTCGGCATCGCTGACTTTGATGTTAAAGGCCTTGGCTTCCTGTAATTTCAGCTTGGCATCTATTAAATCGTTTAAAGCCTGACGGCGAAGGCGGTTTCGGGTGGCCTCGGAATTATCCAGTCCGAGAAAAGTAATCATCAATGAAATCCGTGCATTTAAATCAAACGCCGAGATCAGATCGTCGTTTACGGTGGCGATGATGCGTTGGGATTGTTGTCCGTAAGCAATGCCATTCAATGACAGGAATACCAACGCCAACAATGACAATACAGGTATTCTGAGTTTTGGTGCCAACAGGTTCATGATCAAAACGGTCTATCTATCAGTTTGAATTTGAAAAACCGGTACGGACTTCGCCCAGGGTTTTCAGGACAAGATTAAAGGTGATCTGGTCGGTAGGTTTTAAATCGCGGTCTTCAAAAAATGTACGACTGGCTTTGGTCTGAAACAATACGCATTCGTTTTCATATATGGCTGAAAATGAAACCGAACGCATTTCTTCGGAGGCCATATCGCGCACCCCGGATAATTTCAGTTTCCAGAACCGGTTGACTTGCGAATCCAGCGACGCGGTCAATTCTTCACGTCCGGCAAATTCGCTGTCTTTTTCCTGATCAAGGAAAACATAGTTCAATGATCCCCGCAACGCCGGAACGCCGGCTGTCATGTTGAATTCGTTGCGGTTGGGTGAAATGCTGGTGGGATCAAACCGTGTGCGGTAATAAACATCCAGATATTGATTGGGTGATGCTGTAATGCTGGCGACAATATCGGAAAAATTATCATCCAGCCCGGTGCCCTTGGCAAAGGTGTCATCGGTTCTGGGGCGGTACGATTGACCGATGAAGGCTTCGGTAAAGCCGCCGCCTGCGCCATAAACGCCCCATTTCAAACCGTAATTGATACGTGGACCACCTTCGATGCGGTCAAGTCCGTTAAAGCGGTTACCGCTGAACAGATTGGTTTCATCCAGTTCCACTTCACGGCTGTCTTCGTTGGGAATTTTGGTGGAATTACCGCCATAGGGGCTAACCACGACCGAGGCAATCGGCTCAATGACCTGACTGATACGCTCGTTGGTTTTTGCAAACGGCATGCGCCAGTCCAGTTTGGCTTCGGGGACCAGTCGCCCGCTGACGCCGGAATAGGTCTTGTCAAAGCCGCTTCGGACCAGACTGTTGGTGTTATATAAATCACCTTTCAATCCGACGCTGAAACGATAAACATCACCCATCGGTCCGGTAAAGGGCCTGATCCATGTAGGCCGCAGGGAAAGCCGTTGGGTATTGTTGCCCTGATCACGGGTCAGCGATAAAAAGTTGGCGTCAAATTCAGTGTGCCCACCGAGCCGGTCCGGGCGGCCAACAAAATTGTAGTCGATTAACGGCAACACGACCGGGGACTGGTCATCGGTTGTTGTCGATAAATTCTGAAAAGCATAGGTCCGGGCGGAAAAATAATTGGCCCCCCTGAAGCCTTCGGCAAACAACTGGCTGTCCAGCGATTGCGGGGATCCATACCCGTACCGGCGCATATAGGTATCATCGCTGGCGCGATTGAGATCAAAACCCCAGCGCCATGTGGAATTGATGTCAAACCGGCCCTCGCTTAAAATATGACCACGGATTCCGCTGACACCTTCGGATGTGGAAAACCCGGAACTGTTGTCGTTGTCGGCAATGCTGGCTGTGGTATTCAAAGTACCTTTGAAAAAACGTTTCCTGTGTTCCAGTGCCAGCGACGGACCTTCTTCGGTGGTGTAGATAGGCGTCACTGTCATATCTTCGGATGGGGATATGTTCCAGAAATAGGGCGTCTTGATAATGGTTCCCAGATCGTTGGAGCCGCCGATGGTCGGGAATAAAAACCCGGACTGTCTTTGTACCGTCGGGTCGGGATGCTGAAAATAAGGTGAATACATTACCGGAACGCCATAAAATTCCAGCCATGCATCCCGGTAAACAACGGTTTTCTTCTGTTTGTCATGGACGACTTTTACAGCTTTGACTTGCCACAGGGGGGCTTTGGTTGGATCTTTCGAACATAAATTACATGGTGAATAAACACCGTTGCGAAGCTCGGTCACCTTGGCGTTTGACCGTCTGGCCCCGCTTGCGGCAATGCGGGAGCGGTCGGTCAGGATGATGCCGATGTTGCGGATAACGGCGTCCTTGAGGTCGCCTGATATTTTCATGTATTCGCCAAAAATGGTTTCGCTGCCGGGTTCTTTTAAACTGACCCGGCCTGTGGCGGTAACGATGTCTTCTTTTTGGTTATAAATAATGGTATCCGCGCGCAGGATGCGTTTTCCATAAACAATTTCAACGTTACCCGAGGCTTTTACCGTGGCCAGACCTTTATCATAGGTTAGGTTGTCGGCGCTCAAACCGATGGCCGGTTCGCCGGACGGTGTCCTGGGTGATTTGACAGGTTTCGATGCCGGTTGGGTCGAAGAGAACGCCTTGATCGAGGCCGGGGCCGGAGAAGGGGCCGGGGTGGCAGCCGGAGCAACCCGGTCCGGCGATGCGGGCGCGGGTGTAGGTGTTGCGGGTGCCCATAACAGACCCAGCGGGGTTTCGGCGCTGGGGTTTATTCCGGGTGTCGTAGCCGGTGCAGGCGCATTGAAAAGGGAATTGTCAAAATTTTGCAGTGGCTCCGTCGGGGTGTTGATTACCGCTTGTGGGGTTTGTCCGCTTGTGGGTGTATTGATCAATATTCCAAGAGGGCGGTTTTTGTCACTGCTTGCCGGTTGGGTTACGGGGACCGTTGGCCGGGAAAAGCTGAAATCAGGCTCCGTTACCGCAGGCGGGATAACCGGTTGGGGTCGGGGCGTTTCCGTGTTCGCACCCGGAAGCCATAACGTGCCAAGAGGTGGCTGTACGGTTTCAGGGCGTGATGGTGGCGCGCTGTCCGGTGTCAGGTTTTCGGGCAGCCATAACGATCCCAGCGGCCGGTCCGTAGCCGCCCGGGCACCGGAAACTGAAAGATTTGAAACAACCACAGCGGTCATGATCAGAACTGCTGGCAATGACCATCTGAAGCGTTTGCAAAGGGCAGAAGAAAAAATCATTGGTACGTATTAACCGTCTTCAATATGAAAAAGAAATGCCGTCCCCAGTAACAGGGCAACGCCGGACGGGGTCCAGGCAGCCAGGGTAACAGGTATGCTGTCGGATAATCCAAGAGCAAAAATCACGTCAGAGAAAAAATACAGTAAAAATCCGGTCAGGACACCGGCCGTTATCACATAGGTGACGCCGCCGCGCCGGGATTGGCGCAAAGTGAACGCAGTTGCGATTAACACCATGGCAATCATCAGAAAAGGTGCGGCCAGCAATGAGTTCCAGTAAAGCCGGTGACGAAGAGCCGAAAACCCGGCTTTTTCCAGCGTTGAAATAAATTCAGGTAAATCCCAGAACGACATGGTTTCCGGGCTGGCGAAATTGTCCTGAATCTTGTTCAGCGTCAGATTGGTTTCCAGCCAGTATTCTTTGGCAAACCGGGGCGGTTGTTCAGTTTCGTGTATCCAGGCATCTTTAATATACCAGAATCCGTCTTCAAGGTTGGCTTGTTTGGCATCAATGCGGGTTAAAAATTCGCCAGATGTGCTATAGGTCATGACGAAAATGTTTCTCAGTTCCACTTCCTGGCTCTGTTGCAGAATATTGCCGGCATGGATAACGGACTGGCCATTTTTATCGGCTTGTCGCAACCAGATGCCGGAACCGGAAAAGGCAAACTGATTACGCGCGCCTTTGAAAGAATTGATTTCCAATCGTTCAAACCGGGACAGCGTTGTTGACGCCAACGGATTGATGACCGAGATCTGAAAAATTCCCAGTGCCAGAGCGAGACCGATGACGGGCAATAAAAATTGCCAGACCGAAACGCCTGCGGTCCGAATGATGACCAGTTCGTGGTTCCGGGTCAGACGCCAGAAAGCGACCATGGTTCCGAACAAAGCCGAAAACGGGAAGATTTCCTGACTGATGGAGGGCAGTTTCATAATCGCCATTTCGGCAACCATGGCAAAACTGACATTGGGTTTGGATGCGGCGCGGCGCAACAATTCAATGCTGTCGAACAGAAAAATCAACATCATGAACATGGTGAAAATTGCCATAAATGACAAAATAAAGTGGCGACCGATATAGACCGATAATGTGGAAGACAGGCGCACTCTGTAGCTCCGGCTCAAGAACCCTTGAAATTATTCTAATATTTTCAGACTCAATGCCTTCAAACGACAGTCTTGCCGTAACTTTCAGCCTTGGTCATCTATCCTGTTTTTGCCCCGGAATGTGTTCATAAAATGTCGTTTTGGACAGCTGTTCGGGGATGACAGCCACTTAAGTGTGCCAAAATGTGGTAAAAAGGTTAAAAAATCAAGAAAAAACAATAAATTAGTGTTTCTTCGCTTAAAATAAATTTTCTTCTGCCATCAGGATACTGTCTGCACCTTTCCGGATGGTTTGGCCGAGGCTTTCAGCCTGTTGCAGCATATGGTCTGAAAAAAACCGGGCCGATAAAATCCGTCCCTTTAAAAAGGCCGTGTTTTCCGCGCCGTCATCAAGCATGGCCTGGGCTTTGACCGCGCCCCGGCCCAATACCCAGGCACCGGCGATTAAACCGCACAGTTTCAGATAGGGCACGGCTCCGGCCAGCACAGCCGGTTCATCCGTGGAAACCTTGTCAACAACCCATGATGTGGTCGTTTCCAGCTTTGACAAGGCGTCATCGAACGGGGCATGAAGGGCTTTCAAACCGGCGTTGTCCGATGCTTTCAGATCGGCCGACAAATCACGGCACAAGGCAATGAATTGCTTCATGGTGTGGCCCTGTTCCCGGCCCACTTTGCGGCCGATCAAATCATTGGCCTGAATGCCATTGGTGCCTTCGTAAATAGATGCGATGCGTGCATCGCGGTAATGCTGGGCGGCACCTGTTTCTTCGATGTAGCCCATGCCGCCATGAATTTGCACCCCCAATGATGAGATTTCAATGCCGTTGTCGGTGCTCCACGCCTTGACGATGGGTGTCAGTAAATCAGCAAAAGCCTGTGCCTGCTGGCGTTTTTCCGGATCAGGATGGCGTTTTGCCATATCCAGACGGGAAGCGACAAAATAGGCCAGTCCGCGCGCCGCTTCGGTTTCCGATTTCATCACCAGCAACATACGTTTGATATCCGGATGACGGATAATCGGGGCCGCGTCTTTGCTGTCCGAACCGGCTTCCCGGCTCTGGATGCGTTCTTTGGCGTAGTTCAGAGCCAACTGGTAGGCACGCTCGCCAATACCGACACCTTCCAGCCCGACGGCGAGACGGGCATTGTTCATCATCGTGAACATATACTGGATGCCTTTGTTTTCCTCTCCGATCAGATACCCGACAGCGCCGTCATTGTCGCCATAGGACATGACGGCGGTGGGACTGGCGTTGATACCCAGTTTGTGTTCAAGGGAAACGCATTTCAAATCATTGCGCGGACCCGGTTCGCCGTTATCATCAAGGATAAATTTTGGCACCAGAAACAGTGAAATTCCCTTGATGCCCTCAGGTGCATCCGGTGTGCGTGCCAACACCATATGGACGATGTTGTCGGTCATGTCATGATCACCATAGGTGATAAAAATTTTCTGCCCGTGAATGCGGTAATGATCACCTTCGGGTCGGGCTTTGGTTTTGACGCGGGACAAGTCCGATCCGGCCTGGGGTTCGGTTAAATTCATGGTTCCGTTCCAGCGTCCGGAAATCATGTGGGGCAGATATTTGTTTTTCAAATCATCAGATGCATAGGCTGATATGACTTCGACCGCTCCTTGGGTTAAAAGCGGGCACAAGGCAAACGACATGTTCGCCGAATGCCAGATTTCAGAAACCGCCGTGGCCAATGTCCACGGCAACCCCTGACCACCGAATTCGGGATCAAACTGGATCGAACCCCAACCGCTTTCGGTAAACAGTTGATAGGCTTGTTTGAACCCGTCCGGGGTACGGACAACACCGTTTTCAAGTTTGGATCCCTGTTGATCACCGCTTTGGTTTAACGGTGCCAGAACTTCGCGGCCCAGTTTTCCGGCCTCTTCCAAAATGGCGTCGATCAAATCAGGCGTGGCGTCTTCGTAGCCCGGCAATGCGGAAATGTCGTCCATATCCGCCAAGGCATTCAGGGAAAAACGGATATCCTCAAGCGGGGGCTGGTATTCGGTCATGGCTTTTGCGTCCTTGAAAAGGGTATGAAAATTCCGTCTTGTTGTTTTTAAAGTTTAGTTACCAAACAGTTTTTTCAGTTTGTCCCCGGCGGTACCGACGCCATCGGTTACGGACTTGCTGACACCGTCCGCTGTGCCACCGGCCTGATCGGTGACGGATTTAAGCGCATCTGTCGCCGCTTTCGATGCATCTTTCATCATGCTGTCCAGACCAAGCGAGCCAACGGATGTTCCGATCCCTTTGGTCATGGCATCAATGATTTCCTTGACCACTTCGGCCGGGCTGGCACCATCGCTTTCTTTGCCGATGTCCTTGAGCGTGATGTCCGGCAATGTTGACGTCAGTTTTTTGCCTTTCAGGAAACCGGCGCTGACGGAAACTTCACCGTCGGTGATCATCAGTTTTTCAATGATGATTTTTGGCCCGGCCTTGTCGCTGCTTTTCGCCCCACTGTCTTGGGATGCAAACTGTTGGGCAAAGCGATCAACATTTTTCTGAATGGCGTCGATGTTGGACCCATCCCCGCCCAGTTCATAGGTGATTTTGGGCGCGTTGATGAGAATTTCGCTGATGGTGATTTGTTCACCATCCGTTGGCCCAAGTTTGACGGCAATGGTTCCCAGTTCAAAGGCGTTGGGGGTTTCGAATCCTTTCGGATTGGCGACAACAAGTTGCCCCAGTGATGCTTTTTCATCTGGAATGGAAATTTCAACCTGACCAAGGGTAACTTTGGAAGCGGTCGCTTTGGATCCCACTTCCTCGACCATTGTTTGCACGATGCCGTCCAGATTGGAAAGTAAAACACTGAAACCGATAACCAGAATAACCAATAGCGATGCAACGCCGATAATGACTTTTTTCACGGGAACCTCCTGATATATCATACGACGTGACGATTTTAGGTCAGCGTTCCGTTTTCAGCAAGGGATGATCGTGGCATTCCGCATTTTTAAGGCGTCGTTTAAAGACGGGGTCGGCTTTTATGGTGCGTTCCCGGGACTGCGCTTCACCACGGCCGGGGAAATCATTTTCCTGATAAAGCAATCGCCATGGTCCTTTGCCGCGGGTGAATTTGGCCCCGGTTCCGGCATTGTGCTGATCAATGCGGCGTTTCACATCGGTATCAAACGTAATTCCGGTATAGGTAATACCCTGATCATTGATAATGATGTAAACGTGCCAGCTTTTGTCCATCAAAAATCATGATTTTTTTGGTGGTTGCGGGCGACTGAAAACCCATGTCTTTGTATCGGATACCTGATCCTGATAGCTGTAACCGCCATCATTGAACGCTTTCAGGTCTTCAGGGTTTTCAAGCCGTTCGGTAATCATAAACCTAGCCATCATGCCGCGCGCGCGTTTTGCAAACATGCCAAGGGTGCGCGCCTGTCCATCCTTGATTTCCTTGAAAACCGGCGTGATCACGGGTGATGACAGCTGCTTGGCCTTTACCGCCTTGAAATATTCGTTGGACGCCAGATTGATAATGCTTGGATTTTTATGGGTTTTGGTGATGTCATCAATGGCCGTTGATAATTTCCCGTCCCAGAAGTCATACAGATCACCACCTTTGGAGGTCATAAACCGGGTCCCCATTTCCAGACGGTAGGCCTGTATCAGATCAAGCGGCCTCAGCAATCCGTAAAGCCCGGATAAAATACGAAGGTGATCTTGGGCAAATTCCATATCTGCATCGTTCAGTGTTTTTGCGTTCAAACCGGTATAGGTGTCGCCGTTGAAAACCGATGCCGCCTGTTTGCTGTTGTTGACGCTGAACGGCATCGATAATGACTGAAAGCGCTCGAAATTCAGTTCGGCCAGATTGTCGCTGAGTTTCATCATGCCTGCGATTTTGGCCCGGCTCAGTTTTTTGGCCGTTTGGCTTAAATCATCGATCTCATCCTGAAATTCAGGTTGGCTGTAATTTTTAAAGGGAACGGGACTTTCAAAATCCAGTTTTTTCGCAGGTGAAATAAGTGCCAGCATAATACCTCGGTCTGTAACAGGTTGTCGGTTGGTTTTTCAGGTCTGATATTTTATAGGTTTTCCGCGCCTTGTTGTCCACAACACAGCGAGGATGGAAAGCACGGCAAAGCTGCCGCCCATCAAAAACGTCATTTGTGATCCGAACATATCCCACACCAGACCGGCAATGACGCTGGCAGCCAACAGGACAATCCCGCTGATCAGGTTGAAGATACCGAATGCGGTACCGCGCAGGGTCTTAGGCGCCGCTTCCGCCACCATCGCCGAAAGCACCCCTTGTGTTAACCCCATGTGCAACCCCCATGCGGCAATACCCAGAAAAACAAAGGTTAAATCATCGGCCACCGCCAGAAACAGGTCGGCCACAATCATCACAACCAGACCGATGATCAGCAGAAAACGCCTGTTTATTTTATCTGAAATTTTTCCCGCCGGATAAGACGACAGTGCGTAGATCAGGCTCATCAGCAGTATCGCCATCGGTGTCATGGCAAGGGGTAGCCCCAGTTCCATACCCCTTAAGGTTAAAAAAGCCTCGCTGAACCGGGTCAATGAAAACAGGCCGCCGATGAAAACAATCGCCCAGAATGCAGACGGCAATTGCTTTAATTCCCGTTTGTTGATGGGCGATTTGGCCGACGCGGGGCGGGGCGGGGTTTTCGCATCTTCGACGGCAAAAATCAGGATGACCATACATATGGCCGCCGGGATAACGGCGAACCACAAAACGGTGCGGACGTCGTCTGCGAACAATGCCATCAATGCAATCGCCGCCAAGGGGCCCATGAAGGCACCGGCCGTATCAAGGGATTGGCGCAAACCGTACGCTGCACCACGGCGATCTTCGGGCGTTACATCCGCGATCAGGGCGTCCCGGGGCGCGCCGCGAATGCCTTTGCCGATGCGGTCGATGAAACGTGCGGCAAAAACAACGGGAATGCTTGTCGCCAACGGGAACAAAGGTTTCGTTATCGCCGCCATGCCGTAACCGACAACGGCCAGCATTTTGCGTTTGCCGAGCCAGTCGCTGA
>Ga0316207_10003971_pt1 | contig 13258 bp, 14 predicted proteins | sample 6weekpyrite_MG_FD_204943 | JGI IMG/M metagenome (GOLD analysis project Ga0316207, IMG submission 204943) | Microbial mat bacterial communities from mineral coupon in-situ incubated in ocean water Damariscotta River, Maine, United States -... | ecosystem: Environmental > Aquatic > Marine >... | reverse complement strand
ACACCGCAGGGTTTTTTAAGTAACCATGCCGGTGGGATTTTAGGCGGTATTTCTTCAGGTCAGGATATTGTTGCGCATATTGCTTTAAAACCAACATCGAGTATGCGTTTGCCGGGGCGCAGTGTTGATATCAATGGCGAAGAAATGGAAGTGGTCACGCATGGGCGTCATGACCCCTGCGTTGGTATTCGTGCGACACCGATTGCAGAAGCGATGATGGCCTTAGTGCTGATGGATCATATGATGCGCTTTAATGCGCAGTGTGGTGATGTTGAATGTTCCACGCCTGTTATTCCTGCCAGCGTTTAAGCCTGATTATCATTCAGCGACACGCCTATAATGGAACGTGATATTGGCGTTCCATACTGGCGTTTATCCGGTTTTTATCTGATTTACTTTGCCGGCCTCGGCATATTGGTTCCCTATTGGGGGCTGTATCTTAAATCCTTAAATTTTGATGCCCGCCAGATTGGTGAGTTGATCGCTATTATCATGGCGACCAAAATCATAGCGCCTTATCTTTGGGGCTGGATTGCTGATCACACGGGCAAAGGCATGCAGATTGTCCGTCTCGCCGGTATATTATCCTTTCTCATTTTTTTACTAATCTTTGTTCAGCAAAGCTACTGGTGGATGGCATTCGTAATGGTGAGTTTCAGTTTTTTCTGGAACGCGGCGCTGCCTCAGTTTGAAGCAACCACCATGAATCATCTGGGCAAGCAGGAACATGACTACAGCAGGATTCGCGTCTGGGGTTCGCTGGGCTTTGTGGTCGCTGTAGTGATTATGGGCGTGATACTGGAAAGTCAGCCGGTGAGTCTGGTGCCTGTGATGTTGCTGGTGTTATTTGCTTTGTTAATGCTGAGTAGTTTTCTGGTGCCTGAATCCTCATCGCCGGCTCATCATCCTGAACAAGGGAGTATTTTAAACGTATTAAAGCAGCCTCAGGTTATCGCATTGCTGCTGGTCTGTTTTCTGGTACAGCTAAGTCATGGCCCTTATTACACGTTTTATACCATTTACCTTGAGGATCATGGTTATATCCGCAGTATGATTGGCTGGCTATGGGCACTGGGAGTTATCGCTGAAGTCATTGTGTTTTTATACATTCACCGCTGGCTGCCTAAATACGGTCACCGTTTATTACTGATGATTGCACTGGCATTAACAACGCTCAGGTGGTTAATGATTGCCTATGCGGTTGAATACCCTTCGGTGATTATTCTTGCGCAGTTATTACACGCGGCAAGCTTTGGTATTTTCCACGCGGTTGCAATCTCTTTATTTCATCAAACGTTTGTCGGTAAGCATCAGGGCCGGGGTCAGGCGCTTTATGCCAGTGTCAGCTTTGGTGCCGGTGGAGCAGCCGGCAGCTTATTAAGCGGGCTTAGCTGGGATACGCTGGGCTCAACCTCTACCTTTATCTTTGCGGCGGCGGCGGTTTTTTTATCGCTACTGGTTACGCATTTTTATATTCAGCGTTAAGCATTGCTGAACTTGTTGCTGCCTGTTCAGTCTGAGTTATAAAGAGAAATGAGTGATGACATGAAAAAAATTATTTTTGTCTACAATGCCGATAGTGGTGTTTTTAATACCATTACTGATATCGCACACAAAGTTTTCTCGCCCTCAACGTATCAGTGTCAGCTGTGTGCGATCAGTCACTCTGCTTTTTCGATGCGTGAAGAATGGAAAACATTTTTACAAAGTATTCCTTTTGAAATGGCATTTTTACACCGGGATGAATGGATAAAGCAGCATCCTGAACAGACTGATGCATTGCCTGCCGTATTTCTGGCTGATGAAGAACTGTCATTACTGATCAGTCAACAGGAGATCAACCAGTGCACCAGCATGGAGCAGCTGAAGCAACTGATAAAAAACCGCCTGCCTGAATAAAACCGCCGTCCACCTTGATAGCTTGAGTGTCATTAGTGCTTATATTAAGCTGCTAAAAAAGAATATTTCATTTAATAGTATTGGATGACTCATATCTATGAAAATAAAAAACGCGCTGGCGACATTACCTTTAACTCTGAATGCTTGTGGTGGGGATGTTGAAATAGGCGGTATTCAAACGCCTAATGAACCAGGTTTTGGAATCTGGGAGGGAGCTATAAGTGCCAGTTTGATTAATACAACCACATCAAGTTCTGGTGCGGTATCAACGATTGAACCAACTTCTGCCACAGGCGTTGGTTTATATACCAGTAATAACACTGCATTCTTTTTTAAAGAAGATACCCAGACATTATTTACTAGAGGAAGTCCCGTTGTTAGCGCTGGTGTATTGTATTCAACCCCTTATACATATGAAAATGGTGTCGATACTGGAAGAGTTAATTTTAATTCGGGAGATGTATATACCTCGGCTAGCTTAAAAGGAACATATTCAGCAGTAACACTTGGTAGTATTTCAGGTAATTATGCTTTGATCTTCAATAACAAATATTATCATGGTGCTGAGCTCTCTAGATTGTCTGGAGATTGGTTATACACTGATAATAATTCAAATGTTTGGCAGCTAACGATTCAGCCTGGAGGAGGATTTACTGGCTCAAGCACAATTGTGAACAACTGCAGCATTATTAATGGTATTTTTTCTACTATCGACCCAGATAAAAATGAATATGCAATGGATTTAGAACTAACATCATGCGGGATTTATGACGGTGTTTATAAAGGAATTGCAGCTACTATCGATACTAATAATGAAGATGATTCGTTGCTGTTGGCAATTTATACCTTAAATAATAGTAATGCATTTTTTATGAAGCCACTAAAGCAGCCTTAAAAACAAAATAAGGGTAAACCCTAGGTTTTGGTTTTGTTCTAAAAAAACGTGATATTTCATTTATTTAGCTGAATTTTTAAAGAAATTTCGGGCATAAGTCCTATACTTTGAATATAGGCTGAGTATTTCTCGGTCAGTTAAAAATAAAGGGCAAGGAATATGAAAAAACGGGCTATTCAGATGGGGATATTACGAAAGAGTCTCATTGCAATGCTGTGTCTTCTGTATCAACCGGTTTTTGCACAGGAAATACGCTTTGGTTCGGTAGCGATGGATATTCCCGCGGTTATGCATCAGCGGTTAGTGCCATTAACGGACTATCTCAGTCAGGAATTGAAACAACCGGTTGTCTTAAAGCTTTCTCCGAGCATGAAAACGGCGATTAAAGAGATTTCTGAAAACACAGTAGAACTGGCTTACCTGACACCGGTTGCTTATATCCGTTCACATGCAAAAGGAAATACGCGGCTAATTGCTAAAACCGTGACAAATAACCGGGATTCATTTCAGTTGATGATTGTGGTTAAAGAAAACAGTCCGATAAAAACGATTGAAGATCTGATTGGTAAAAAGTTTGCGTTTGGAGACCCGGCGGCTTTATTGCAAAGAGCGGTTGTGGTCGGTTCAGGCATTAAACTGAAACAACTCGGGTCGTATGAGTTTATCGGTCATTATGACAATATTGCCCGTGGTGTGATGCGCGGGTTTTATGATGCCGGTATATTAAAAGATACAATGGCATTCAAGTGGCAGGACAAAGGTTTACGCATATTGTATAGTTCAGCCCATTTGCCGCCTTATAATCTGGCGGCCAGTTCTAAAATGGATGAAAAAACATTCCAGCAGCTAAAAAAAGCATTTTTAGCGCTCGATCTGCATAAAGCCAGACACAGAAAAATCATTAAAGCACTGGATAAAAAGTACGATGGATTTGCAGAAACCAGTGATAAAGAATATGACATTATCAGGCAGTTAACGAAACCTTTTGAATAATAATAAAAATGATGCTGTATAAGTTTTTACCGAGAAAATTAGACCTTCAAATTGTCGTTATCTGTAGTATTTTGATGGCAGTGATGTTACCTGTTTATGTCATTAATGAAGTTAATCATGAAATCAGTTATGTGATTGAAACGAAGCAGCAGGAAACCCGTGTTGTTGCTAAAAATATCGCACAAACAAGTGTTAAATATCTGCTAACAAGAGACTACACCTCGCTTGAGTCATTGCTACAACGGGCGGCTAGTTATCCCGGTATTCTTGATTTGCAGATTACAGATCCTAAAGGGTCTGTCGTTAGTGATGTGATTGTGGAAAATGGTGTCATCAGTAGCCGTTTTGATTTACAAAACCTGATGCCTCCAAAAAATGTATCAGTAGATGTAAATCAAAATAAGGAAATGGTGGTCTGGGAGCCCGTTAGTAGTGGTTCGTTAATTGGCTGGGTGCGTTTGAACTATAGCCTGGAATCCGCTTATCAGCATGCCTATCAGCGTATGTTTGAATTTCTTATTAATTCAGGCCTGTTGGTACTGATGATGATTATCCTATTGCTGTTATTTTTAAGAAAACCTATGCAGTTGCTGGGTGAGGCTGCTGATTTTGCCGGCAATGTTAGTGAAAAAACAGGTAGCACAATGCCGGTTGCTCATCAGTCAATAGAACTTGAAAAAATTACCAGTGCACTTAATACGGCCTCATCTGATTTGCATGAACAAGAGCTAACCATTAATAAAGTACTAAAAGATCTGGAAACTCAGAAGCATGCTCTGGATGAACATTCAATAGTCAGTATCACGGATGAAAATGGGTATATTTTTTATGCCAATGATAAGTTTCTTAATGTTACTGGTTACGATTGTGATGACGTATTAGGGAAAAGTTACGAAATGATAAAGTCCGGTATGCATACCGATGGTTTTTTTAAAAATATCTGGGATGCGGTACGTCAGGGAAAGATCTGGAAAGGTGAGATTTGTAATCTAAACAAGGCTGGCCAGATGATCTGGCTTAATACCAGTATTATCCCGTTTATGAATGAGGCAGGTACGCCTTACCAGTTTGTGGAAATTTCAACCGACATTACTGAGAAAAAGCAGGCAGAAACCGAACTTGAGCAAAAGAATAAAATTCTTAAAGAATTGACGGAACACCTGGAAGATATTGTACAACAGAGAACGGCAGAGCTGGAAAAAGTAAATGAAGAACTGGTTTATCTGAATAATGTTAAGTCTGAATTTGTATCAGTTGTTTCACATGAATTAAGAACACCGCTCACATCTATTAAATCATTCGCGGAAATATTGCATGATGATATTGATGAAATGGATACAGAAAGTCGGAAACGTTATTTATCGATAATAAACGATGAGGCCGATCGTTTAGGTCGTCTGATCAATGATGTGCTGGATCTGCAAAAAATTGATTCAGGAATGATGAGCTGGAACAATGAAGAATCTAACCTGAAAGATGTCGTTGGGAATAGCTTCAATCTCTTTAAACCTGCTTTTGATAATAAAGGGGTTGAGCTGATATTGAACAGTGAAGATGTTCAATATGATGTCGTGATTGATACGGATAGAATCAAACAGGTGTTGAGCAATATTCTGTCTAATGCACTTAAATTTACGCATGAAGGGCAGGTAGTTATTGATTTGAGTAAGACTGAAGATGAAAAATATTTTCAGGTAGCTATTACTGATAATGGAATTGGCATACCGGAAAATGAGATGGAACGGGTATTTAAACGTTTCCATCAGGTTGATAGTTCTGAGACCAGAAAACATGGAGGAAGTGGCCTGGGGCTTAATATCTGCAAAGAGATTATTGAACACTATAATGGGAAAATATGGGTTGAACAGGGCCTACCTAAAGGCAGTTGTTTTAAATTTAATATACCAGTAGTGAGTACTTTAGGAGCATGAAGATCAGGGAAGCTTGCAGGGGTGCGAAATGATGGACGCTGGAAAGAAGAAAATATTGATTTGTGATGATGAACCACTTATTCGTGAAGCAATATCATATGCGGTAAAAAAAGCAGGGCATGAATTTGTAATGGCTGAAGATGGCCTGCAGGCATATGATATGGTTAAAGCAGAAGCGCCTGATCTGGTGTTGCTGGATGTTGGTATGCCAGGTATGAGTGGTTTTGATGTCTGTAAAAAAATCAGGGAAATGCCAGGTGGCGAAAAATATCAGATCATGATTATCACAGCTTTTGGGCAGGCAAGTGATCAAGATAAAGCGATTTCTGCTGGCGCTAATGATTACTTAAGTAAACCATTCAGTCCAAGAGATTTAATAGTGAAGTTAGAAACCATATTTAGTCGGTAAAGAAGTCTGAAAATGAATATCTTAGTTGTCGATGATGATGACTCTATAGCACTGGCACTAAAAGCAATTCTAAGAAGGCAGTTTCCAGAGGCTGAAATCGTCACATTAAGCGATGGTCTACAGGCCTACGAATTTTATAAAAACAACAACGTTGGTCTGATTTTGTCAGACTGGAATATGCCGGAAATGACCGGTAAAGAATTGCTGTCTAATATTCGTTTAAGAAATAAGGACACCAGTACTCCCTTTTTAATGCTGACTGCGCGAGTTGATGCAGGCAGTGTACGAGCTGCAATATCAACAGGCGTAACGGAATACATTGCAAAGCCATTTGAAAAGAAAGCATTACTTGATAAGGTTTCTTCACTTTTAGAAGATAAACTGGCTGAAAAGGCGCTTGATACAGCTGGGAATTCTGTATCTGGTGATATTGAGAAAAGAATAATTGAATTGATCCGAATCAGACTTAAAAAAGACTATATCGGTTTTCCTGTTCTGCCGGAGGTTGCTTTCAAAGCAGTCAAGATCATTAATTCAGATAAGGTGTCGATGACAGACGTTGCCGATGTTGTAAAAATAGATACGGCTTTATCGGGACAGATTCTGTCCCTTGCAAACTCAACGCATTACAGAGCACAGCAACCACTGGAAACACTTGAAGAGGCGATGGCCCGGGTTGGCGTAAGAGAAACAATGAGAGTTGTTCTTGTGTACGCGATGAAAGAACTTTTCAAAGATAACGATAAACAATACGGCAAGCATTTACGACAGTTATGGGAAAATGCACTCATGACCGCATTAATGGCGCGATCACTCGCGAACAGGCTTGGATTTGATAAAGCTGATAAATATTACACGCTTGGCATGTTTTATGATATTGGTAAACTGATGATCTTGCCTGTGCTGATGGAACTTAAAAAGGCAAGGCCCGGAATTACCGATGAAATGGTAACGGAAGTGATGCAGGCTTTGAATAAAGAAGTTGGTATGGCGTTACTTAAACACTGGGGTTTTTCAGATTTATTTATGGACGTAATCGAAACCCGGTGTGAGTTCTCGGATCTCGCGAATGCAGGAGATGAAAATCTGTTAATGATAGTGGTATCATATTTATGTCATCAATTAGCGGGAGATTCTACCGATTTATTTGATGATAATATTATTTCGATGATAAAAAACCAGTTAAAAATAGATTCTGAGATGGTTTTAGAAGTTAATAAGGATGCAAAAAAGGTTGGCAAAATGTTGAAGGAATCACTAACGGCCTGAATGCTTTTTTTCTGTATAAAAAAGTCCCCAGTTCCAGCTTTTAATAATGGCCTTGTTTTGAAGAGCGTAACTGCTAACAGTCATCTCCGGCAGGTTCAGGATCATGCAGCTGTTGTTATAAGCGGTACTGCCCGGATTGATTATCAGTGTGTTATTTATCTGTTGTGCATAGGTTTGATGGGTGTGACCAACAATCAGTATGTCATATTCAAAACCGGAAAGTTTCTTTCGCCACTCTTTTAGTCGTGCTTCAATCAATTCACCATTTTTATCCAGCAGCTTTATACCGCCATGTAATTGTTCTGGTGGACTGGCATGAACAACATAAATTTTTTTGCTTTCATATTCAAATTCGAGATGTGCCGGCAGAGAGTCAAAAAAGCTGATGAGTTCATGGCTGCTTGCTGCAGGTAACTCTGAAAGCTGGTCATGATTACCGATGATCATTTGACAGTTATTTTGTTTGAGAATGCTCACTGTTTTACTTAGTTCATCTTCTCCATAGCCGGCAATATCGCCGGCACAAATAATCAGATCAACCTGTTGCTGTCTGAAGATTTGCAACGCTTCTTGCAGTGGGGCAATGGTCGCATGAATGTCACTGATTATTCCGATTCTTGTGGTCATATTATAATGTGCTTGCAGGCTCTGAAATGAAACATCGACAGACTGATTTTAAAGTACTTTATCAAAAGCCATATGATGAAGGTATTGATGAAGCCATGATAGCAAGTACTGTTATCCAATATAAGTAAGAGAATAATTGATGTGTATGATTAATTATCAAAGTGTCACCTCTGGTTAATCAGTAAAGGTTATCAATATGCTTAGTTTACCGTTAATTTGATTTATGACAATTGGCTAATGGTTTTTCTTGATCTTAATTAATGCTATAAAAGTATTGTAAAATGCTTACTCAGGGCAAGGATGATAAAGTATGTGGTTTATAAGGACGGTGTTGCTGATATCTGTGTTTCTATCAGATAGTGTAATTGCCGACTGGTATCCGGAACGTCGCCGGGATCAGTATCCAAAAGAAGATGCTTATCTGGTTGTGCCACTCCCATATAGTTACCCGGGGATTGGGGAAGGTTTTTTTCTGCTGGCAAATGTCTCTAATGTTTTAAATACCACGGCAGATACGGTGCTGGTAGAAATTACAGGGGATGCTACTGGCAGGGTAGTGCAATTCGATGAGGTGCCTTTACTGACAGATAAGTTGTTCCTTTCCTTGCAGCTACAGGACATTAACCGTGCTGCCGTTAATCAGTATGCTATTCGCGGTATGAATGGCTCGGATGGTAGTGACTATACGGTCTTCGATGTTAGTCAGGCCGATAGCACAGCGCTTCGTCTTGATTATACGCTTCATGACCGGCGATTTAATTATTATCTCTCGCGCTCAGACAACGAAAATACTGTTGCTGCCGTACTTGATCCTGATGGAAATTTAATTCAAACACTGGGCGCTGCTTATACGTCTAAAAATTCAAATAAAACAATTGGATTGTCGGTTGATTTGACTGATGATTATCTTGATCCCCGTAGAGGTATAAGGTTCGGGCTTGAATACACTAATCAGCCGGCAAAAGGGGTGGATGACCCCGATTATTATGTCATTAATTATAACTTCCTGTTTTATAAACCTTTTCGAAAAGCCGATACGCTGGTTGTAAATTATTTCCAGTCTGATGCACATGTAAGAAGTATCGGTAATACTAATCCAAGCGATATTCGTGCAGAACTTGGTTTGAACTGCGCGGTGGATCCTGTTTGTCTGCAGACAGAGCAAAGACTGGTTAACAGCCTTGTCGCTGCCAGAACGTATGGAACTGCTACGACATTAGGGGGGCTTGAGCGTCTGCGATCCTATCCGCGTGGTCGATATGAGGGTGGTCATTCAGGTTTTCTGGGTGCTGAATATCGCTGGAATTTAACTGAAGAAGCTACGCCGTTTAATTATTTTTTCTGGAAAGATGTGCGTACCGGAAAACAAATTGCTTTTTTTGCAGAAGCGGGCAGTTTATCTGAGCGTTCTTCTGAACTGTGGCATGAACGACGTTATAGCTACGGTGTGGGTTTTAGATTATTAGCCGCGTCAGGCAGTGTATACAGAGCTGATTTTTCGTATGGTGACGAAGGAAGTGAAGTTGCTGTGTTTTTCTTTTACCCCTGGCGATAAGATGTTTACTGGTTTTTAAATTTAACTGTTATAAGTTGATAGGGAGAGAGTATACATGGATGAATTAATAAGAGAAATTTTGAACAAACCGACGGCTGATAATGTCATTGCCATAGCAACGGTTGCAACAGTTATTGCCGCCATTTTTGCAACGATTGCGTCATGGTTATTGCAAAAGAAGTCCAGGCTTCAGCAGAGTGCGGCAGACTCTCTGGCAGGTTTTGCAATGCTGGAGCAAACTATAAAAGATGTTCCTTCTGTGCTCAGATTTCATGGTATTACTAATGATGAACTGAATATTGCTAATATAAAACCTGAAGAGCTTAGTTATTTTTTATCGAATATGACAACGGGTGGAATTTATTACAGAACAATCGATAAAGCGCATAAAATAAGTCTTAAAGAACTGCAAAAGAAAGCAGCGAATCCGGGTTGTAACAACAATCTGCTTCAGCGCCTGAAAGAAAGATTGTTTAAAAGAAGAGGTATTATTCAGTTCTTTCAAAATGATGGCTATTATGGAATGATGTTTAGACAACAGTCTACGCGAGATGCATGGGCGATCTGTAGCTGCTGTCTGGCACCATCAGATTATAAAAGTCAGCTCGATTTTTTGAGTGATGAAAATGGTGGGCCTTCAAAAGAACTAAAGGATTATCTCATTTCTCATCATAAACACTGAGAGTGCACAGATTAGCTTACATTCAGAGTGTCGTGTGAACGAATACTTAATGGAATCTGAGGTGAAACAGGCATGCCAATTTGACGACTGATACCGGTCATATCGATTAGTGTATCAACGCTGGTGATTTTACTGTCTTCAATTTCCCAGACTGAGATGGCAGGAAAGGTGATAATTTTATCACTGGCCGGTATACCGTAAAACATTTTAACAATCGGGCCAAAAAAACTGATCTGAGTCATTACCCGGTTTTCTTCGCTCATAATGAGCTCTATATCAACTGACAGCTCAGGCATGGCTTCCCGCAGTACCTGTATGAAAGCTATGTATTCATCAGCGTCCAGAATTTCATCGGTGAAGGTGGTTTTGTAAAAAAAACGCTCAGATAAGAAATTTTTGATTTTATCAAACTCACCCTTATTCCATGACAGGTCCAGGTGTCTTAAAATCAGATTTTTATTTTCTATAGACATGGCTTAATCCTTAAGTGCTACAAATACTACAGTGATGTATTCAGTCTTTTATTATTTTTTTATTATAGGATATGTTATAGAAAATCTGTAAATGATGCCATAGTTTTTAAGGCTGGGGTGCGGTGTAGAAAATACCGGCGAGAATGTTTTTAAGTACTGTACAAAAGAGCAAGGCTCTTTTGTACAGCTGTAACAATGTATGTTTAGAAACGCGTACCAACACCAAGGCTGATAACCGTCGGGTCGATGGTTACCTCAGATGTACCAAGATCAGTTGTAGCTGTGGTTTCAATACTGATTTTGCGAATATCGGCATTGAAAAACCAGTCTTTATTAATATCAATATCAACACCAGCCTGTACTGCTAAACCAAACGAGTCATCAAGCTTGAGTGAGGTGATGGTGTTGGTTGCTTTCTCTGAAAAGAAAGCTGTGTAGTTAATACCTGCACCAATATAAGGTCTGATGTTGTTCTTGGGGCTAAAGTGATACTGAGCACTAACGGTTGGTGGCAGATGTTTTGTTTCACCCACTTTACCCAGAGCTGATAATGCGCCTGTACCCACAATATCATGTTTGAATGGGGTTGCCGCTAATACTTCAATTGCAATGTTTTCTTTTAACATATAACTGAAGTTAACAAAGGCCTGTGTATTGTCACTGACGCCAACGGTTGCGGTCGGGCCTACAGCTGTCAGGCCTGTGCTGCTGTCATCAGGGCTGACACTAACCGCACCAAAACGAACCAGCCAGTCACCCTGTGCTGCCATGGTTGAAAATGAGGTACTTGCCAGTGCGCTTAATAAAGCAGCAGAGATTAATTTGTTTTTGCAGGATAGTTTCATGCGCTTGTCTCCTATAAGACATTTATAATATGCGCATACTCTAAACCAGATGGCTGTTGGTTCATTGATGTGAATCAATAGATAATTCGGATAAAAGCATGAAATTTTTATGCCTTATATAATAAATATTTATCTCAACATATGTTGAGCGGTAAGTATAAAATGTATAAATGACTGTTTTTGTCGATTCTGAATCAGTCATACCAGAAGAGGTGAAATCCTCTATAATTCGCGCACTATTTTTTTGACTGCAGCCAATGCAGGGGATTATCCATGATATTTTCGTCTTTAGATCTTGCTCCGGCACTACAAAAAGCGATCGATACTTGCGGTTATAGCGAAATGACGCCGATACAACAGCAAGCAATCATCCCTGCAAGGCGCGGTAAAGACCTGCTGGCAAATGCACAGACCGGTACAGGTAAGACAGCTGCCTTTGCTATCCCTATTCTGCAACAGATGAGTGACCGTCCTAAAGAAACGCAGGCTGATAGCCCACGTGCGTTGATTCTTACTCCAACACGTGAACTGGCTGAGCAGCTGGCAGAAACGATTTCTTCTTATGCGCAGTTTTTACCACTGACGGTAATGGCGTTTTACGGTGGTGTGAAAATGAGTGCACAGGAGAAAAAGCTAAGGGCAGGGGTAGATGTGCTTGTTTCAACACCTGGCCGTTTGTTAGAGCATCTGGTGCAATGTAATGTGAATCTGGCCAGTACAGAATTTGTTGTACTGGATGAAGCGGATCGTATGCTTGATATGGGTTTTGTTACTGATGTGCAATCCTTATTACAAAAAACACCGGCACAGCGACAGACCTTATTGTTTTCAGCAACTTTGTCACAGGCGGTAAGAGAGCTGGCCAATAAATTGCTAAAAAATCATGAAGTCATCAGTGTTTCTAAACAAAATGCGATTGCCGATACTGTTGAGCATGTTGTTTACCCGGTTGAAGAGAGAAGAAAAGCTGAGCTTTTTGTTGATCTGTTAGAAGAACAGAACTGGTTTAAAGTATTGGTGTTTAGCAGTACCAAAGCGCAGGCAGATGAGCTGATGCAGAATTTAAAGCATGCACAGATAAAAGCGGCATTATGCCATGGTGATAAAAGTCAGGGCTCAAGAAGACGTGCGATAGCTGACTTTAAAGCCGATAAAGTGCAAGTGTTAGTCGCAACCGAGGTTGCGGCACGCGGTCTGGATATTCAGGGACTGGAGTATGTGGTGAATTTTAATCTGCCTTATCTGGCAGAAGATTACGTGCACCGTGTAGGTCGGGCTGGCCGGGCGGGTGAGAAGGGGCATGCTATTTCATTTGTAAGTCGTGAAGAAGAGCGTTCTCTGGATAATATAGAAAAGTTAGTCGGTAATCGAATTCAACGCATAAAAATGCCGGGTTATGAGGTTAGTGACAGACAGGCCATTTTTAAGAATATTGAAAAACACGCAAGGCCTGCACGTAAAAATAAAGCCAGCCAGACGAAAATTGTGCGTAATGAAAATGGTAAAACAAAGCGTAATAAAAAGTAAAATTAGCCGTATTTAAAATTATTATTTTTAAATACGGCTTTTCTGACTAAAAAAGCCTCGTATTAACGAGGCTTTTTAGGGTAAAAATATTTGAATTTATTTTGAATTACTCTTTTTTCTAGAAAGGCTAATTCCAACCAGTCCCAGACCAAG
>Ga0316207_10003970_pt1 | contig 13260 bp, 6 predicted proteins | sample 6weekpyrite_MG_FD_204943 | JGI IMG/M metagenome (GOLD analysis project Ga0316207, IMG submission 204943) | Microbial mat bacterial communities from mineral coupon in-situ incubated in ocean water Damariscotta River, Maine, United States -... | ecosystem: Environmental > Aquatic > Marine >... | reverse complement strand
AACCAGTTAATAAACGGTTATTTTAATATGTTATTCCTTACAATAACTCTATGTTATTCATATTTTGGGTGGGCGTACAGTAAAATAAGGCCAGAGAAATGAAACAGGGGGAAATTGTAGTGTTCCACTTTTTTTAGCCACAATTTTGCATTCAATCCAGCATTTTTCTTCTGCCACATTTGGGGCCAAACCAGTGTTATGTTGATGAGGTCCAGGAAGCGTTCCATTGCTAAAGCATTCTTTGTTAAGTTACTGTCAGGTAAAAATGACATCGCCATACCAAATTTGATTTGGCGCAATTACATCAAATGTACGATTCAAGTGGTTCGGTATGGCAAGGTACACTTGTTTAGCTTTTGGGTTGATTAATTATTGTAAATTGTTCACTGAGTCGGACATTAAGAGGCAGTAGCTTTTTTAGTATTTCTTTCTCCAATTCAATTGTTTTATCTTTTTTTTCAAGTTTTTTTATTTTTTTAAGAACATGTATTATGGCTGCTCCATGTAGCCTAAGCCCTTGTTGTTCTGACTTGAGTTGCCTTACTCGTTTATCAACCGTTGATTTACCTATAATCATGTTACGAGATGTATAATATCACCTCTTATTAGCTGGCCAGCTTAACTATGCCATTATATTTTTCTCGGAAGTAATAAAATATCATCTTACAGAGTTTTGTCTCTTAGGAGAGGTTATGCTCACCTCTTTGTACGTAAGGGAGATTTGCATGATGTTTTTCTTTACATAATTAGCTGAAAAATTATGCAGCATCATATGTGCGAATTCCCACAATAAGTTAAATCTGTATGCCGCCATCGATATTATTTAGTTGAAATGTTACGAAATGTTACATAGTATGGGAATCTGTTTTATAGTTTAATTATTTTACAAACCAGGGAAGAAAATATATTAAGGAAGATTTGTCACCCTCCTGCATCTTCAAATAAAAATGATAAGCGCTCCTGTTCGTCACTATCCCCCAAGACGATCCCGTCCGCCTACATTAAAAACTAATATTAACAATAAATATGGTTTCTTCCTGCGTGGTGTTGTGTGTTTAAAAAAAGGGAAAGTCAAATGAAGCTGCTCAGTCTGTCGTTAATGAAATTTATTTCAATTTTATCGCTCGTAGTTGTATTGAATGCATCACTCATGACCTCAAGTGTTGCAGCACCGGATACGACATTTACCAGCGCATTATGGGTGGCTGAAGATAACGGTGTACTTAAAGTCACGGCATCTGATGGTAATGTATTATTTGAAATAGCGAACATTGGGCGCGTTGATGCGGTGGTAACAGATGGTCAACGCGGTCGTCTTTGGGTGGCAACACAAACCTCTGTTCATGTTTATGATTTTGCCGGCGAAGTTATTTTTTCGAAAGCATCACCATTCACGGTTAACACGCAAGAAGCCGATGACATTATGATGGTCATTGATGAAGATGAAGGCAGTGTTTGGCTCACAAATGAAGTTGAGCTTATTAAACTTGACAGTGCAGCTAATATTGCGCTTCAACAAAGTTATCAAGATGAAGTTGAAACCATCTCTTTTGACAGTGTGAATAACCGGGTTTGGTTAGCGCATGATGATGCCGTTTCTTCGATTGATGCTACAACAGGTGTGTTAATCTCTTCCTTTACCAATCCACAGAACGGTGAGCTTGATGTGGATATGATTCATTATGATAAAAGTCTCAATGAATTATGGTTAATGGAAGAAGACAACCTAACTCGCTATGATATTAATGGTACTCAAACCTTTACCAGCAGCATTACACCATTAGAAGAATTTGTATTAGATGGCCAGGGTAATATTTGGGCGAGTGAAGATAATACGCTTTATTACATTTCCGCTTCTGACTCTGTTTTATTTCAGGTTATTCCATTCCCGGGTGATCCAGAAGAAATTGAACACTTAGTCGTAAACCCATCAGATCAATCAGTGTGGGTCGCAAATCACCATAATATTGTTAATTACTCTAATCAGGGGCTAGAACAACATCGTTTAAATGTTGTTAATAAGATAAATGGGCTTGCAATATACAGCGATATCTATGCGCCGACACTTTCATTGGTTAGTCCGGCAACTGGAATCATAACAAATAACGCTACCCCCAGTTTTATATTCAACCTTCAAGATAAAGGTGTCGGTGCTGATACTTCTACAGTTGAAATTCAATCAAACAATCAAATCATTCCATCTCTATGCGTGTCTGAACCATTGACACAACAAGCATCATGTACGCTCACTCAAGTATTAACAGATGGTTTGTGGGAATTTACTGCAACAGTAAAAGATTACTTAGGTAATCAATCGGAGCAGATTCAATTTACACTAAATATTGATACGATTGCACCAACAGTTAGTTTTTCTTCACCTCAGGATAATTTACTCACTAATGTATTAGAACAAATATTAGCGGGAAATAGCTCTGAAGCTGCAGTAGTTGAAATTAATAATTCGGGTGTATCTCTTACTGCAAATAACAGTTTCTCGCATTCAGTAACATTACTTGAAGGAGTGAATAACTTTACGGTAACGGCGACAGATGAGGCCGGTAATGTTGGGCGTGATACTCTTAGTATAGTGTTAGATACGCTGCCACCGGCAGTCATTAAGACGGATATGTTGGTGATGGAGTACCTGAAAAATGGTGAAGTTAAGATTATCGGCAATGCTGCCAGTGTTGAGGCTAATTCGACTGTTGTTATTAAAAACAATAGAACGGGTGAGACCGTTACGGTCACAGCAAATACAGATGGCAGTTTTACCGCTCAAATAGCCGGTGTACCAAGTGACACCTTTAGCTTTATTGTTGTGGATAAAGCGCAAAATAGTGAAGGCAGTGCCTCTGCACAATTGGGCGGTGTTCAACTGCCACCGAATCCGGCCAGCGTTGCACCTAAAGCAGATCCAACCGTTGCTGCCACAGTTTTTCACACAACATCATTTCTTTACACTGGTGTGAATCCAATACAAACAGGTGTAGCTGCTGATGTAATAGAAGCAAAGCGCGCATCAGTTATCCGAGGCAAAGTTTTAGATCGCAATAATTATCCGCTTCCAGGTGTTAAAACCACTGTTCATTATCATAATGAGTTTGGTCAAACCTTAAGTCGTGCCGATGGCCAGTTTGATATGGCAGTTAATGGTGGTGGTACATTAATCATTAACTATGAATTAGAAGGCTATTTACCCGTACAACGACGTATAGATGTGCCTTGGCAAGATTTTGCTGTGTTGCCTGACGTTGTTATGATTCCCTTAGATAAGAAAGTTACAACCATCAATTTAAATGCAACAACACCAATCCAGGTTGCACGAGGTAATCCAGTTACCGATATTGATGGTACACGCCAGGCAACACTTTTCTTCCCGCAAGGCACACAGGCAACCATGGTTTTAGCGGATGGTGCTGAACAGCCTTTAACAACGCTTAATGTCCGTGCAACAGAATATACGGTTGGAGAAAACGGTCTTAATACTATGCCTGGTGAATTACCCACAACAAGTGGTTATACCTATGCTGTTGAATTAAGTGTTGATGAAGCAGTAAAGGTTGGAGCAAAAACAGTGCGCTTTAGTAATCCAATTCCACTGTATTTTGAGAATTTTTTAAACTTTCCAGTTGGTGTCAATATTCCCGTTGGATATTACTCAAAAAGCAAAGCGGCATGGGAAGGCAGCAATGATGGTCGAGTAATAAAAATACTAAGTATTAATGCAGCTGGTCTTGCAGAATTAGATATAGATGGAGCAGGAGTAGCTGCGGATGTGGCTTCGTTAACATCATTAGGTATTAGTGATAATGAACGTGCACAGCTGGCTAAAACGTATTCTGTTGGAGAAGTAGTTTGGCGTTCGCCAATCAAGCATTTTTCTCCATGGGATAGTAATTTTCCTTATGTTGCACCCGAGGGGGCAACTGCACCGGAAGGTAGCTCAGTAGAAATTACCAGTAAAAACACAGAAGACAATCAAAGTACAGAATGTGGCTCGATTATTGGTTGTCAAAACCAGACCTTGGGTGAAAGCTTATCGTTAACCGATGTACCCTTTACTTTAAATTACAGTAATGACCGGGTCCCCGGTTGGACAATTGATAATTCATTACAAGTGAAGGTTACGGGCGATACCGTTCCGGCAAATGCCATAGCGGCTAATTTACAGATTAGCATTTTAGGAAAAGTATATAGTTATACCTATGCGCCGACAGCGAACATTGTACAAAATTTTGTATGGGATGGATTCGATGCCTATGGAAATACACACCAAAGTGCAAGAGCAACGATATCTGTTGGTTATACCTATAACTTAACTTATATGGCTGATCGTACGACTTTCCAAAATAGCTGGGCCCGAACAGCAACATGTAGTACTTGTAGAGTTTTAGGTAATAGACAAGCACTTACTGCAACATTTTGGCGCCACTATAGCTCGAAATTGTATTCTTCCTTTGATCAATGGGATGCACGTGCACAAGGATTAGGTGGCTGGACGTTAGATCAACACCATTTTTATGATCCAATTTCTAAAGTTTTACGAAAAGGTAATGGTACTAACCGTAGAGCAAAAAATGTTAAAAGAAAAGTGAGTAAATTTGCTGATTATGTCAACAATCATAGTTTTGTCGTGGGGCCAGAAGGCAGTGTGTACTATATTCGCTTGAATGCTGTTTGGAAAAAAATGCCAGATGCTAATCCACAACGTATAGCGGGAACAGGGGTATCCGGTTATAGCGGTGATGGTGGTCTTGCAGTTGATGCGCAATTAAACAATCCACAGGACATTGCTCTCGCAACGGATGGTAGTATTATCATTGCCGATACCAATAACCGCGTTATTCGTCGCGTATTTACAAATGGTATTATTGAAACTATTGCAGGAACCGGCCTCTATGGTTTTAGCGGTGATGAAGGAATGGCAACAGAAGCGCAGTTTAAAACCCCCGTTGCTGTCGAATTAGATAGAGAGGACAATATTTATGTGGTTGATCAGGACAATCAACGTATAAGAAAAATTACGACTGAAGGTTTTATCTATACTGTCGTAGGTACAGGGGTCGTTGGCTTTAATGGTGATAATCAATTAGCAATAAATGCGCATCTAAGTTTTCCTACTGATATTACCTTTGGTTTAGATGGAGAGCTATATATAGCTGACAGAAATAATCATCGAATTCGTCGAGTTGACGTTGATGGAAAAATCACAACTGTAGCTGGTACCGGAATTGCTGAAGACAGCGCTAATGGTGTGGCAGCCAATACAGCTGGTTTAAGGTATCCTCAAAGCATTCATTTTGGTAGTGATGGTTTATTGTATATTGCCGACACGTTTAATAATAAAATAAAAGCGGTTACGCAAAATGGAAATATAATTTTTGTTCTCGGTGGAGAGTTAACCGTAAATACAGGTGTGAGCTCTCGAATTTCAAATTATGTGTTAGCTTCTCCAACCGAAGTTAAATTTGGACCTGATGGTAATATGTATGTTTCATCTTATGTTACTAATCGGCGTTCAATATTAAAGGTAGGAACAGTTTTTTCAGCTTTTAATGGAATGAGTATACATATAGGTTCTGAAGATGGTTCTCAAATCTATGAGTTCTCATCACAAGGCAAACACTTAAAAACTCTTAATGCATTAACCGGTGCTATCGAATATGCATTCGCTTATAACGCAGAAGGTTATATTGAAAATATTACCGATATAAATGGTGATGTTACCTTAATTGAAAGAAATGGCGCAGGTGTTGTTACGGCAATAGAGTCCGCAAATGGAAATCGGAATTTATTAGAATTTTCCGCTGATCATTATTTAACGAGGCTCACCGATCCAAGTGGTGCAGCTTACAAATTTGAATATACTACTGGTGGATTATTAACTACATTTACAACCCCGAAAAATCATAGCTCTGTTATGTCATATACTCCAGAAGGCCGTTTACTACGTGATGAACATGCCAATACAGGCTTCTGGGATATACAACGTAATGGGAATATTGAACATTCAATATCATCCTTGACTACAGCGATGGGACGTACAACCACCTATGAAAGTCAATATTTAACACAAAACCGTTATAGCAATACAGCGTATAAACTATGGAATATTACTCAACCTGATAATACTGTAACAACAACGACTTTTTTAAGTAATGATAATACGTATACAATACTCTCTAATGGCACTTATCTATCACAAGCTTATCGGCAAGATCCCCGCTATTCAGGTGATGTTTCTTATTTAGGACGTGTCATAACCCAAACACCTGCAGGCTTGTATAATTATGTGAATACAACTTTAACGGCAACGTATGGTAATGCTAACAATCCGTTAGATATTGCTAATCTTGAAGTTCGACGTGTCGAAAATGGACGTACCAGCATTACAAACTATGATACAGTGAATCATGTTTATACATTTACAAGTGCAGAAAATCGCACAGCAACAACACATGTAGATGAAAAAGGACGTCCTGTTATAAGTCAATCTCAGGGCTTTAATGCCACAAGTTATGGTTATGATACACGAGGACGTTTGACTTCATATATTGAAGGGGCAGGGATAGATGCGAGAACAAACACCTTAACGTATGATGCTTTAGGTAATGTGTCATCAATCACGGATGCGATGACTAGAACAACTACATTTGATTATGACTTAGCAGGTCGAGTCACTTCACAAACATTGCCAGGTGATCGAGTTGTTACTTACAGTTACGATGATAATGGTAACCTCGAGTCACTAACCCCACCGGGTAAAGCTGCGCATGTGTTTAATTACAGTCGTGTCAATCAGGAAACCGTTTATACTCCACCAACAATAAGTGGCGTCGAAACGGTAACACAATACGACTATAACCTCGACAAACAGCTTGATTTGATCACGCGCCCTGATAGTAAAACGCTGGATTATGTTTACGATACGGCAGGTCGATTAGATTCATTAATCATTCCACGTGGTTCATATACTTACGGTTATGATGCAAACACAGGTCAAATAAATAGCATTACCTCACCAACATCTGGCGTATTAAGTTATAGCTATGACGGCTTCCTACCTTCATCCGAGACACAAACAGGTGAAATAAATGGGACAGTTAGTCGACTTTACGACAGAAATTTCTGGGTGCGTAATATATCTATTAATGGAGTGTATGGCGTTGACTATATTTATGATGCAGATGGCATGTTAGTAAATGCAGGTGCAATTAGTCTGGAAAGAAATGCTAATAACGCTCTACTCACAAACACAAAATTGGAAAATATTATTTCATCACATTCTTATAGTGGTTTTGGAGAATTAAAGGCTGAGGACTATTCGAATGAAGTAATAGTAACTTTAAATTTGCAGAGTGCAACAACTTCAGAATCTCTTGAGATAAATGGACAGATTACAAATGCAACACGAGTAGTAATTAATGGTTTAGAAATTAATGTTGCTGTAGATGGTTCGTTAGCTGGACAAGTTCCATTGCCTGTTATAGGAAATAACAGCATCGAAGTAATTGTTTATGATGCTTTTGATAAAGTTGCTTATACAAGTACTGAAAACATAATAAGAGAACCGGCAGTAGTAAATATACAAGTAGGTAAATTATTAACCGTTGATTTAAACGGTACTGCGTACTTATTAGATCAACAACAAAATGCTTATCGAATTTTAGAAGGCAGTGGAGTAATTAATCAACCTGGTTGGCTGCAGGGTGCACTTGATGTTGCTGTAAACAACCAAGGCCAAATCTTTACTTATAAAGCTGGAGTACTTTGGGAGTTTGATGGCGTTACTGAACAAGCATTATTCAACTTAACGGGTTATACGATTGACGATATTGAGATAGGGCCTGATGAGCAGCTTTATTTATCAAGTGCTAATCAGGTTCTACGTCTTGAAAGAGATGCCGTTGATCCAACTGTAGTTACACTCGTTACCCATGCTACTTTACCTGTAAGTGCCACTAATATTGATATTGATTACTCTGGTGTAAACCTTATCGCAGTAAGTAAACAAACTGAGGAGGCTTACCAAATAAACTCTACTGGTGCAGTTACTTATTTACGTCGACTTTTCGATTTAAATGGTGATATAACGGTAAATAATTATAATGGGGCAATTTGTTACCCAACTTTTGTTGAATTAGCTGCAATTGGAGATATTCCATCCCTAAGTAACACTATTAAATGTGTATTCTCTGATGGTTCAAGCGAAACAATTAATACTGTTAATGGTGAAGTTAATAGTGTTGATTATGTAAATGGCATTATGTACTACGGTGATTCAAGTAATATCTATCTGATTGGTGAAGGTGTTATGCAGTTAATTGAAAATACGACTACTAACACATTACCCACATCAAGAACCTTATCTTTGAATGGTAATGTGAGCAATATTTCATATAGTGTTGATTATGCAAGGGATAAACTCGGCCGCATAAGTCAAAAAACTGAAGCGATTAACGGCGTTATAACAACGTATGACTATCGCTATGATATAGCCGGCCGTTTAGACCAGGTCACTACAAATGGAGTAGTCAGTGCCAGTTATGGTTACGATACAAATGGCAACCGCTTAAACCACAATACAACAACAGGTAGCTATGATGAACAGGATCGATTGTTAACCTATGGTACGGCAAGTTATTCGTATACGACTAACGGTGAGTTACTCAGTAAAACAGAAGCAGGCTTAGTAACGAACTATACCTATGATGTGATAGGTAACTTAATCAATGTTAGTTTACCGGGTGGCATGACGATTGATTATGTGATTGATGGGCGTAACCGTCGTATTGGTAAGAAGGTTGATGGTGTACTTACCCAGGGCTTCCTGTATCAAGACCAACTTAATCCTGTTGCCGAACTTGATGGTACAGGTAACATCATCAGTCGTTTTGTGTATGGTTCAAAAGCCAATGTGCCAGATTACATGATAAAAAATAATGTGACCTACCGCATTGTTTCAGACCATTTAGGCTCACCAAGGCTTATTGTTAATGCTGTTGATGGTTCAATAATCCAACAAATGGACTATGATGAGTTTGGTAATATAACAAATGACACCAACCCGGGTTTCCAACCGTTTGGCTTTGCGGGTGGTTTGTATGACCAGCATACGCAATTAACACGATTTGGTGCACGGGATTATGATGCGCAGACAGGACGATGGACAAATAAAGATCCGATACGGTTTGAGGGTGGGGATACTAATTTATATGGATATGTGTTGAATGATCCGATTAATTTAATTGATCCTGAAGGCACAATTATATTAAATACTGGTGCCGCAGCTGTTGGTGGTTTTATTGGTGGTCTCGTTGGTGGAATAAATGCTGCTATCTCAGGAGGGTCGTTTGGTGATATTGCGATGGGCGCATTTGGCGGTGCAGCATCTGGAGCTCTTGCAGGATTTTCACTTGGAACGTCGATGATAGCTGGTGGTGTAATTTCGGCGAGTGTCGAAGCTGCAAGGCAAGGTATTTCAGGTGAATGTGAAAGTTATTCTAAGCTTGCTGCAGCGTTTGCAGCCGGAGCTGGAGGTAAAGGTATTGTTAATTTAGCTAATAGCTCAAGAGCTTTAGCAGCATTAAATGCTACAAAATCAAGCATAGGTAGTTCATTAAGTAAATCTACTGCTGCTGCAATTAGTGGTACCGTATCAGGTGCAACTAAAATAGGTTTTAATGCTGGAGGAAGCTTGTAAAGCTTGTTTTATGAAATACATATTTTATTTTGTTATTGCTTCTGTTTTTCTTATAATATTTGCATTGTCAGCTAGGAAAAAAAGTCATGAAGAGACAAGACGTATTAATACATATAGATATTCTCTATTATTGAAAATATTTTTGGTATTAGGAACAATTATATTGATAGTTTTGATCGCTTTTACAATTCCACCAGATCTTAAACAAATATCTAACGAGTTAAACTGGCAAGTTATAGGAGGAGGGATACTGATATTTATATTGAACCCATTAATTTGTTTTTATTTTATCTATACAAAAATATTCTTGTTAGATGATAAAATTATTAAAATCACACCTTTTAATAAGAAGTCGATTGAATACAAAGATGTAAAAAAAATTGTTCTTTATCATAGTAGTGGTAATCCTGGTGCTGCAATGGCACGAATTTATAGTGACAAAAAAATTACTTTTGAAGCATTCATTGATGGTTTTGATGAGCTCATCAGTGAAGTAATGGATAAATGTACAAATGCAGTGGTTATTGAAAAACAAAAATAATGCTTAAATTATTATGGATATGTTTTAGAGAATCCAATTAACTTTATAGATCCTTTGGGATTGATAGAGATAAAACCTGGTGCAGACGTTCGAGATCTTAGTCCAAGCATAACAAGCACATTTTCTGCGGTGGATTCTGCTATACAAGCTAATTCATCTCGTTCTGAAGGAGTTAAAATAAGTGGGGTCAGATGAAACTTATCTTAGTACTGAACTCCAATTAACAAGACACCCATTCTAAGAATTATATTTTGACGATAAATCTTGCTATTAGCATTAATTAAAAAAATAAAACAACCTTAGGATGATGAATTTACGGTGCTACAAGGAGAAGAAATAAAAGAATAAATGATTTTGTTTTTTTAAAAGCCAACGCAATCCTCAAACTATCGTTGCTGAATGATAAACGAGATGCTGGTGGTCGTTAAGTTAAGGAAAACATTCCTTACACGGTGCAAGTCCTGTGGTGCGTTGTAGCCCCATCTGCTCGCAGGCCAGTTTAAGTTTAAATACTGAACCCACCAGGCTTTTAAAGCGACTTTCAAAATTTTGTGTCATGTAGCCCCAATGTTTGGCTTCAATATTGAGTCGCTCAAGTATAGGTGGAAGGTTTTGATTTATCGCTCCCCGTTTATCATCCCTTATGATGCGTCCTGTCCACTCCACTAATTCAATATAATCGGTCAAACGAAAGGGCAATCCGTTGGGCATGTCTTTTCGTGGGTTGCCGGCAAAGGGCATGAGTGATTTAACTTGCTGATGAAGATGGTTAGGCGAGTGTGCTATTTCAGCCTTTTTAATACGATATTTAATGGAGGTATGGTCTGAGGTTTCCGGTGTTTCAGCCAGGTTAGCGCGAATTGGATTCAAATCAACATAGGCCATGCATGCGGCAAGCGCTGCTTCATCAAGCAAGGCTTGCGATTTAAAACGCCCCTCCCAAAACCGACCGGTACAGCAGTCTACAAGGTTCGCTTCCCGGGCAATGGATTCATTTAAACAGCGCATAAACCAACTGATACTCATTAAACGTTGTCGCCATTCCTTCACTATATCCGATAACATCTTTAACTCAGCCTGTCCCAGATTTTCACCTTTTAAATAACGTTGCGATAACACGCAACCCTTAAAGAGTTGATGCCATTGATGAATGACCTCATCAAAAGACCAGCCGATGGCTAACTCATTGTCCACATGCAAAACGACATGATAGTGATTGGACATCACTGCATAAGCACAAATATCTACCGCAAAAATCTCAGCAAGCTCAAGCATTTTATCTTTAATCCAGCCACGTCGATGTTCATAGTTTTGACCGGTGAGATTATCTTCACCGCATAAAAAGGCACGACGAACACAGCGTGAGACACAGTGGTAATAGGGGGTGGCTTCAAGCGATATTTGATTTTTTCGAGCTATGGGCATGGTTTATTTCCTTATAAACGAAAGCAATTCAAGTCCGTATGAATGTTTAAACATTAGCGTTGACGATAGTGATTGTCAATTGTTATTGTGGGTGTCCTATTAATCTATCGAACTCGTTAATCAACTTGAACAAGAAAAACTTCAGGGAAAACAAGGAAAGCTGGCGAATCGTTTAATGCATACCGATCTCGTTATCCTTGATGAACTGGGTTACCTACCGTTTAGCCAGGCGGGTGGCGCCTTGCTGTTTCATCTCATTAGCAAGCTTTACGAACGAACCAGTATCATTATTACCACTAATCTTAGCTTCTCAGAATGGTCGAATGTCTTTGGCGATCCAAAGATGACCACGGCGTTACTCGATAGACTCACTCATCACTGCCATATCATCGAAACGGGTAATGACAGTTACCGCTTCAAACACTCAACCACACATAAACAGGAGGATGATACTGGAAAAACAAATTCAAAATAGGTCATAATCAGGCCAACAGGCGGGTCAATTTTCGATGCAAAACCTGGGTCACTTTTAAATGCAAATCAACACTTAGATCGTATTGTTGAGTTATGGAATAGACAATAGAGCCAAAAACGGGGGATTATTCTTTACATGGAAAAGCTTCCGCAAAAGCCTTAATGTGTAAACCGTAAATCAATTCATGCGATTTGGCCGGATTATCATTAATATATTTTTTTATAATTGATAAAGCTTGTCCATCAGAAACATTATCTGGTGTACAAATAAATTTATTAGTTGCGCCCATCATCGCATATAATGAGTGTTTTAATCCTCTGTAATATCCAAGACAAAGCCCCATTGGTAATATGTATTCAGCATTATTACCATCAACTTTGAAATCATCAGCATTTAATCTATCCATAGCTGGGACACATACTTGTAAAAAATCATTTCCTGTTTCAAGCGTATAATCAGCAAATACTGAATTACTGAACATCAGAAGTATAACGGCAAGTTTTAATCTCATTTTTCCTCCAAGAGCTCCTTCCTGAAAATATCAAATTCATCAGGCGCATCGATACACAGTTTAGTTCGGCCTTTTTTGTCTTTGGTCAGTGTTATTTCTATTGTGTGATCGTCATTCTCGATAACGATTGATTTTCCAGGCTTCCTTTCCAGTATGAGCATAATTAGTCTTTTATAGCTTTTTGTTGTTTCTTGATATTAGCAGAAAACTCTTTAATCCCCGAATCTTTTCTAATTACTTCGTGCGATCTACCTGCTTCCGTTTCAATAGATTTAGCAAGAGCCGAAGCAGACCATGTACCGCGTCGATTCTTTTGAAATGATTTCAAGGCCAAAGCCAGCCAGTTTTCTCTTTCCTCTTTTTTAATACCATATTTTTCTTTAGTTATTGCACCATCTATATTACTTCCAGCTTTGACTAATCTGTTGTGGGTGTCCTATTAATCTCTTAATCTCTTAATCTCTTAATCTCTTAATCTCGATTTCCTGCCACGAAAATAAGCCACCCAAAATGACCGAGATAAATATCATATTGGTCAGCAGGTGACGGTTAACAAAAAATTCAATAAATCTTGCGATCATACGTTTTCTTTAAAGTGATGGTTT